>Ga0209192_10002485_pt1 | contig 13136 bp, 10 predicted proteins | sample ArcticOcean_MG_C_11_FD_187433 | JGI IMG/M metagenome (GOLD analysis project Ga0209192, IMG submission 187433) | Marine microbial communities from western Arctic Ocean - ArcticOcean_MG_CB2_154 (SPAdes) (version 2) | ecosystem: Environmental > Aquatic > Marine > Oceanic | place: Arctic Ocean... | reverse complement strand
AGTATTCTATTTGGGTATTCAGAAGCAATACTGTTAGAGAAAAAAATAAAAATAATAAAAAATTTAAAAGAGTTTTTAATGTGTTTCATAATTTTTTATTCCCACTCAATGAGTCATACTCTCTGAAACCCTTTATTAACAGGGTTTTAAAAAAGTTTGTATTAAGAGATTATACAATGCTTTAGTGACTGACTCAGTGTGTCAAAGGCTAAAATATTATTCCAACTTAATAGCGTCGATTTTTCTGCGATCACCTGTGTGGACAAAAGGACCCCCGCGCATAAGATACAAAGATTCTTTATAAGCTTCATTGTTTTCTCCCCATAAATACTGGTTTTATTCTCTCTGTTGCAGCTCTATTCCCACTCAATAAAACGATGCTTTGAAACCTTTGATACAAAGGCATCTAAAAAAAGTTTGTATGCAGTTTGTATCATTTTTTTGAAGAAAATGCTTTTAACTAAATACAGTTTCTTCCTTATAATCTTCCAACCTCTAAACTCTGCTCCAATTTCTGTAAGCGTTAAGCCTTCCTTATATAACTCATTTCATTAAATAGAATGCATAGGCTATAAACACAGCACCAATAGTTAGTAAGATAGTTTGTGTCCATACAAAAAAGGTTCTATCATCAATTTTATCTAATATTATTTTTCCTAAAGTAGTTCCTATAACAGAAGCTATCACAGCAAAAAAAACTAGCCAAAAACTTGGCCAAATATTAAATTTAGATGTTGTAAGAAAACCAAAAAATATTATCTTAGATATATGGCCTAAACTTTGAGCTACAGCTTTAGTTGCAACAACCTGATGGCGAGTCATATCTACTCGCTGGAAAAAAATATCTAATAAAGGGCCTCCTGTTCCAGATAGAAGATTGCTACCTACCACCACCATGCCAGCTAAAATACCGATTGGTTTTTTGCTTACATCTAAGGAATTATTTTTAGGAAGCGCCCAAGCTATGTATGGCAAAAAACCTAGAACTAAAAGTACAGTTATTTTATCAGGTACAAAAGCTAATGAGGCTAAGCTAACTAGGGCAATAATATTACCAATAATTAATGTAGAAACAATATTCCATTTAATATCTGTTTTATTAAGCCATGCTCGATAACCATTTGATGTTAATTGAATTAATCCATGTAAGACCATTGCCTGACTTACAGGCATTATAGTAATTAATACACCCATCAAAATGAGGCCGCCTAACATGCCAAAAATTGAAGACAAGAATGCTGTACCTAAAGTGGCAAGAAGAATAATTAAAATAGTGAATGCTCCGATCATTTGACTTGTTAATTCTCTAAATTATTCCGATTCAATAGTTGCATTTAGAATGAACATTACTTGTAAGAGCGATAGTTTGCAAGGGACAAATCTGTCTTTATAAGGCCTTTACAATATTTATATTTTATTTCAATTACTATATCTAAATCTAATCAATTTTTTCATACACCCATAATTTTCGGGTTCCTAGTAGGGTTTCATAATTAACGGAGCGATCAATAACTTCATTGTATAAGGGATGTCTGGAAGAGCCTATAACATGTGTTTTGGCATCTTTATATGCAATTCCAATAACATCCATTGGGAAATTTCCTTCATCAACGGCACGTCTCATAAAGTCATGAACTTCATTGGCATTTCTCCATCCATACCAAGCGGGCCAAGGAAAAATTGTTGAAGGTGCTTTACCGGAAACTACCAAGACATCAGCTTCCTCCCAACTAGCTTCCACAAACCTAGCAGTGCTCTCTGTATACAAAACAGAGCATAAGAAAAAGATCATCACCAGGCTATTGGATAAATATATATTTTGATTCATATCTTTTAAGACAAAAAGCATACAAATGGCAAAAAAAGGAAGTATAGGTAGAAAATAATTGTTATAGAAAGATAAGTGTGAGGCCGTTAATATGGCTTGCCCGAAAGCAACTAAGAAGATTAATAGAATTGCTATTGAAGAAGGGTCAGTATTAACTTTTTTTAAAAAATCATGGTAGGTAGAGGTATTGTAAGAAGCTCTAATAAGTTTAAAGGTCTTGGCTATTAATAGAGTGCCGGGTAATATACATAATATGAAAAATGCAGTGAATGTTAATTCACTCAAGATTTCATTATTTCCATACTTGGCATTAACTTGAAATACATCGCCTTGGATACCCACGCCAGTTATGAAAAACCACAATGCCGGCCCTGCCATCAGAAATAAAGCAATAATAACTAATAACAATTTATTTCTCAGTAAATAATGCAATTTTTTTCTTTCTGAAAAAAAGAAAGAGATAAGTAATGGGCACAATAATACAATTAAGTAATCGAACATAATCAAGATTTTAATTAGTAACTTTGGTATATCAAATAACCTCATAATAGATTCACGTGTATCGATTACATATGCCTGAGCAATTGTTTTACCACCCATAATTTCTGGATGTAATAAACTTATGCCAATAATAAAGATTGGCAATATAGTTCCAATAAAAGCAACCTTAGAAATATCCCTTCTGCATTGCTTATCAGAGGATGTGAAATACCAAAAAAGAGTTGCCAAAAAATAGGCTATCAGCAAAACAATTCCAAATTGCCTATTTAAAAATGCTGCTCCACAGAATAAGCCACCGATAAGAGCAAAAATACTGCTCTTATTAAGAATAGCATTAACATAAAAGGCGCAGGCTAAAAGTGTAAGACTTGTATACATGCTGTCAGTCATGAATGACATAGACATTCCTAAATATAGGGGTGAGACTGTAACAAGGATAGTTGATAGAACCGCTGTGCTCTTTTTAAAATTAAGCACGACTAAAATATAAAAAAAAGCCAAGCCCGCAAAAAATGCAGCAACAATAGTAGATATGTTAAGTATGCTAATCGACCAGCCAAATATTTTAACAAATAGGGCTCCCCAAAGTATTTGTGGCACGGCTGGGGCTGTTGCCCAGTCTGAAGCTTGTAATTTTGAGTTATCAATAAGATTTTGAACGGACCAAGCATAGGCCCAATCATCTCCACCATAGAAAACATCCTGAAATGGTGCAATAACAATCATCCCAAATAAAAAAGGAATCATAGATATGACGGCATATTTCCAAATGTTTATTTGTATGTCAGATTTCATAAATACTCATATTACTTGAATGTTAAAAACTTATATATTAAAAATGATGATATTAAAGGCAAAGAAACAGAAACAATATGAGCCAACAGCTCAGTATAAGCTAAATATCCTAGACTTAAAAATAAATTATTTAATAGAATAGAGCTTAGCAGCACTATGGGTAAAAAAAATAAATTCGTTGCGATAAAGCCCAGCAACTGTTTTGCTATAGATTTATTAGCTCCTGGAAAAACAAAATAGTAATTGAGTGTGAATGCTAGAGATATTCCCATGCAATATCCTAAAATTATAGAATCAAAATATGAAAGCCATTGATTAAAAAAAATCCTGGATAAAATATTTAAAGCAGCACTTACCGTTCCAACAAACAAGAACAATCCAAATTGTTTAGTCAGAAGTGATTTAAGCATTGCTAATATTTTTTGCCAAGTTTCTTCCAAAACCTATGCTTTCAGATATTCCTCTATCTTCAGGGTAGTAATAGCAGGTATCTGCAACTATGAGCCCTTTAATTCCTATATTAATTTTAGGTATTTTATTCAAGAATTCAGGTTCGCATATTGGTTGTGCAAATCTATATCTACTTGCATGAATATCTATAAAGTCGCTTTCGATAATTGATTTATTAATATTCATAATATATTTTTTTACCTTATTTATAAAAACCTGATCCGGCTCTTTAAATTTGGCATGCTCTCCTGGTAGGTAAAATGGGACATAAATAATACTGTCCTTCAATGGCATTAGATTTGAATACTCAACTAGTCCAGGTATATCCATTTCAGGATCATTAATATTAAGCCAAAATTTTTCACTTACCGGTTTCTTTAATTTTGCAATCACGCAAACAACGCCAATATTATTAATATCCTCAAACATTTTTCTTGAAGTCTCAGGAAGGTCGGGGATTAGCCTTGAAATATAAGGAGTTGGAATTGTTGAAATAACCTCATCGAATGGCTCATACATATTATTTACATTTAATCCAATTACGCAATTATCTTTGATGATGACCTTTGACACAGGTGAGGAAAGATTAATTTCTCCTCCCATATCTATGATTGATGCTGAAAGAGCCTTAAGCAAGGTAGTTGAACCACCCTCTATAAAACCTAACTTTTCCTTAAAAATACTATATCTAGAATTTCCAATTCTTCTAATTCTACTCCAAATCCAAGCAGCAGAAAGATTGGAAGAATAGTAATAGAACTTTAACTCAAACAAATTTTTCCACATCACATGATAAGCTTCGGCACCAACCCATTTTTTTATCCATGTAACCGCATCTAACTTGTCCAATTTAGACCAATTTTTTCTTTTAGAAGATATAAAAGCAAAGAGACCATATCTAATTTTTGCAAAAAAGCTAAGACCATTAAATTTCATTAATGAGATTGGGTCCCCCCAGTCTTGTATTTGATTATTGTACCAATAACCCATTTTTGTCTCTCTCCATTTCATCTTTCGTGAGATATTCAGTTCTTCTAATAATTTAAATAAATCAGTATCAGATGTACAGTGAAAGTGATAGAAGCGCTCTATTTCTAGACCATTAAAATCAAAACAAGCGGTCATTCCGCCCACTCTATCATCTGCCTCAAATATTACAGGGTAATGCCCATCTTTTGCTAGCTGATAAGCCACTGCGAGACCCATAGGTCCTGCTCCTAAAACAGCAATTTTTTTCTTAAGCATTTTTAGAAATCCAAAGTAACTTTACTAAAAGTAGAGTCATTAAACGTTTCGTTGATTGCATTAACATATGAGGTGCTCTTGATATTAAAGATTTGAGGCCAATCTGTTATCTCGAATTCCTCCTTGATTACCAATGCTTGTAATTGTTTCACTGTAAAGGGAGGATTTTTATCAAAAAGGGACCATGTATGAAGAAGGATATAAAATAATGTATAAGGAATTTTAATTACTAATGTATTGCTGTTAATAGCCTTTTTAACATGGGTAATAATATCTATATAAAAAACTTTTTCCATGCCCGATATATTATAAATTCCGTTAAGAGAGTTATTTCCAATACAGCTAATTATAATATTGCAAAAATCTCCAACGTATAATGGCTGCCTGATATAGTTACCCTTGCCTGGAACTGGAAAAATTGGTACTTTTTTCATAAACCTGGACAGCCAACCCAAATGCTTTCTATCAAACCACCCAAACATAAGAGTGGGTCTTAATATTGGGCATACTATTCCGCTATTTTGGACTAGTAATTCTTGTTGATTTTTAGTTTGGCTATAATAATCATCAGCCTCGGACTTGACTACAGACGAACTGACATGAACTAGCCTACTTAGACCAAATTTTTTATAACAATTTAAGATATTTTTTGTTGAATCGATATTATTTTCTTTAAATTCATCTAACTTATTTCCACCAATTTGTGCTTGCAACATGACTAAAATCTCTGCATCTTTGAAGCTATTCTCCCATTCACCATGCTGAGAAAGATCACCATAAATATTACTTACTTCAGGAAAGATATTTTTAAGAATTTTAAGGTTTGCCTTGTGCTTGTCAATTACGCAAATATTTGTATGCCCTCTCTGGATCAAGCGATGAACTAAATTCATCCCTACAAGACCGGCACCACCACATAGAACTATTTTTGAATTGAAGTTAATCATTTTAATTATTATATATTAAGCTTTTTAAAAATAAATTCAGGAAGATTTCTAATAATCATCATTATCAATTTCCATTTAGTGGGAGTGTAAATAATTGCTTTTCTATCTTTAATACCTTTAACTATATCCATAGCAACTGATGCGGGTTTAGCTAGTTGGAGTCCGTTATCCATGCCTTCAGTCATAGGTGACTCAGTGGGGCCTGGTTTGATAATACATAGATGAAGGGCTGATTTGCTCAATCTATGTCTAGCACCTTGAACATATGTATCAATCATACCTTTTGCAGCACCATAGAAATAATTAGATTTTCTGCCTCTATCTCCTGCAACTGAACCAATTATTGAAAGTGAAGCTGACTTAACATCTTTCATCTTAGAAATAAATATTTCACAAAAAATAATTGGGAGGACTCCATTTATAATTAAAGAATTTTGCGCTAGCTCAAAATCTTTTTGGCATATAGATTGGTCAGGTAATGTTCCAAATGCTATAAGAACTTTAGATATAGTGTGAGAATCAGCAATCTGTGTGATCAAATCATTGGCTGTTTTAATATCTGAAAACAATAACTGCTTACAGATTATTTGAGAATTTGGATTAAGGATCTGTAGGTTGCTAGAAATGGGATGTAATTTAGAAATATCTCTTGCAATAAGGAAAATTGCTGCATTGCTTTCTTGAGCCCAGATTGAGGTGACATGTTGAGCAATATGTGAAGTTGCACCAACAATTACGATTGCTTCTTGTGAATTCATACTAAAAACCCATTAATCTTTTAGACATTTGAGAACTTAGATTAATATCTCTAAATTTCTTGAATGTATTTAGCCCTGGATATGATGACTCAAATGTTTCTCTAGTCATCAGTAAATCTTTTGCGAGATAAATTTTTCCTTTTGAACTTTTGACAATAGCTTCTAAATCATGGAATAATTTTTTTGTTTTCTTGCCCTGATTTGGAAAATCAAGAGCCAAAGTAACACCCGGCTCAGCAAAACTTAGAAGGCCTTCTGGTTCAAAATTAGAGAATGTTTTTAACACTGCTAAGAATGAGCCTGATTGAGACTCCGATATCAATCTAAGAATTTTAGTAATTATTTCCTTACGGTTATCTAAAGGAATAACGCATTGAAATTGATAAAACCCTCTTGGTCCGTACATCTTATTCCAATGCAAAATATTATCTAATGGATGTAAAAATTTTGTATAGTGCTGAATTCTCTTCTTTCCAGAGAAAGTTTTTTTATAAAAGAAATATAATGGATTAAATAGTCTTAAAGATAACTTATTTACAAGAGAAAATGGAGGTGTAAATGGAAACTTGATAACTTTTTTCTTGAACTCTTTTGAGATTGAAATATGCCTGCCTCTTTCAAAAATACCTCTTGTATCGCCTTTAGACATGCAATCAATCCAAGCTGCAGTATATTCCCAGTTAGTTTCTGAGCTATCTGATAACTCAAAAAAGCCTTCTAAATTATGAAACGGGATAGATTCTGTTTCAAGCCACGGACCATGAATTTTTCTTAATTGTATTTTGCAACTATATATAATTCCAGTTAAGCCAATACCTCCAATAGTTGCTTCAAACCAATCTTTATTAGTATTTTGACTGCAAATAATTGACTCACCTGAAGATCGAAGGAGTGTAATTTCTAGGACATGTGTACCAAAAGACCCTGATTGATGATGATTCTTACCATGAATATCATTTGCAACTGCCCCACCAACTGAAACATATTGAGTTCCAGGTGATACTGGAAGCATCCAACCTTTGGGTATTAAAAATTCTTGAAGAAATTTTAAAGTAACGCCTGATTCACATTCTAAAATACCTAGCTTCTCATCAAGGGATAAAAGTTTATCAAGACTTGAGTTTTTCCAAGCTATACCGCCTGGGTTCAAGCAGACATCTCCATAACTTCTTCCCATACCATAAACAATCCCATTCATATTTCTAGCTATTAATTTTTTAGAGCTCTCTTTATCGAATAGATTATGAATTTCATGAGTAGATTTAGATGTGTTGCCCCAAGAACTAAGTTTATTCATTGAAGGCACCTTTCAAAAGCCCTGGGCACTTAAGAAAATAAAAGTAAAGAATATCAAAGAAGATGCAATGCTTATTTTGTCAGTTACGGCAAATATTACAGGATCATCATGCATATTCCCTCTATGAGTTTGAAACCAAATATGGCTAATCCAAAATAATAATACAGGGATCGTGCACCACAATAAAATAGTATTATTATATAACTCAAGAATTTCTGGACTATTTAAGTAAAGCATCATCACTACAATAGAGCCCAGTCCAGAAGATATTCCTAGTGATAAGATTAACGGGCTATCTGAACTTAAATAGCCTCTTCCATGAAGATCAGTCTTTCCGCTATCTTTAATGCTTGAAATCTCAGCATATCTTTTCAAGAAGGAAAGAGAGAAAAATAGTAATACAGAAAATGATAATAACCAGAATGAAATATCATTATCAATAACTACTGCTCCAGCTATAATTCTTATGGTGTACAAAGCAGCAAGAACTAAGCAATCAATTATAACTAGTGATTTTAAATAAAACGAATACGCTAAAGTAATTAACGTATATAGTAATAATATATATACGAAACCCTTTCCTACAAAGCTGGCTATAAATATTGAAGCTGGATATATAAAAAATATCAATAGTGCAAATTCTATTGGAATATCACCTGAGGCAAATGGTCTAAATCTTTTTCTTGGATGCAAGCGATCACTTTCAAGATCAAAAATATCATTGAGCATATATGTTGAAGAAGCACATAAACCCATAGCTACAAAGGCAACTAAAAGCAAAGCTATATTTTCAAAATCATACAACTTGTGAGCGGCAAGCAAAGGAAGAAAGATTAATATATTTTTGGCCCACTGATGAAGCCTCAAGAGCTTTATAAAATGTCTTATTCTTATTTTCTGTTTAGGAAATTCTATATAAGAAGTAGTTATTTTTTTTAATGCATTTGTAACTTTAAGTGATGCATTAACTATTACAGATTCACCAGCTTTCTTCCAAACATTTAGATCATCAAATGAATTTCCAGCATAAATATAACCATATTCCCCATATAAACTTTCAAGTAACAAGGTTTTATTCTGGCCTGAAAGATTGTGGGTTGAGGTACTTGAATGAACTTCATCAAATATCTGAAAATGATCAGCTACCTGATTGGCAATTTTATGATTTGCAGCTGAACATAATACTAGCTTTCTACCAGCTAAATGCTGCAAATTCAGCCATTCTAAAAAAGCTAAATTATATGGTAACAAGTTAGATCTAATTTCTACATGCTTAGAAATCATATCCTTAAGTTTTGCTTTACCTTTAAACAACCAAAAAAATATTAAAAAAATATTTAAAAAAGGATTTTTTTTTATAAACAAAATAAATGATTCAAAAAGGGTATCAGTTAAAGTAAGAGTGCCATCTAAATCAACCACAAGCGGTATATTAATATTTGATTGTAATTTTAATTTTTCCATTTTTTAATATCCTCCATCGCAAAATATTTATTCATCATTGAAGCTATGAAAGCCTTTCTATATCCCCTTCAACAGTCGCCTCTCCATATTGAATTTCAATAATATGACATGGCACGTCGTATGGATTTATTATTTGATGCCATGCTTCTTTTTTTATAAACAAAACTTCTTCTAATTTAAAATCTATAGGCTTGAAGTCATCTGCAGACCCTTCACTATAGTTTACAGTGCACCTACCTTTACTTAGAAACCATATTTCGCTTCTGTGAAAGTGACGCTGAAAACTTAAACCTTTTTTTGGATCAACGATAAGTTCTTTAACTTTTATGTTGGTTTCGCCTTGATCTGCAAAAAGATTAAAAAATTTTCCCCAAGTTCTTTCTACGCCACTATAAGCATGTTTTTTAAGGATCCAACTAGATGAGTTTTTTTTATCCGATCCGCCTACTTCAAAATCAAAGGTAATTCCATCGACAGACATTTCAGGAATATTTTTTTTATCTCTATCGCCTCCATTGCAAAATATTAATTCATCATTGGGGTAAAGTGCTTTTAGTTTCTCTAGTCCTAAACAGCAGCTTCCATGCTCATCATCATCAAAACTAATAACTTCATCAACCATTTGAAGATTTTCAATTATTATTTTTCTTTCGTTAAAGGGCATAAAAAATTTATCTTTTTTATTGATAAGCCAGTCATCACTATTTAGAAGCACGATAAGCTTATCTCCTCTTAAACTTGCAGATTCAAAATAAGAGATATGGCCAGAATGTATTGGATCAAAGCCACCACTAACAACTACTATTTTTATTTTATTTATCACTACAAAATATTGTACATTTTTTCCAAATCTACAATTAAAAATAAGTTCTCTAAAATAATATTTTTTAATTGGGTTAGGGTATTCATTGAATTCAGTTGATTGTTTTTAAAAAATTACATTATTATTTAATATTTTGATTTTTAGCATAATCTATCGCTATGATACCATTTTTATGATTGAAGGTATGGGTCCCATTTATATTTTTAAAAAATTTGGGGAGGATATGAAATAGAACTTTTTCCTTGTATTCAAATTCATTAAGTATTTCAATCTTTGCAATGCCCATAGAGGCTCCATAAAGTCCTATTTCGTGTTTTTGAAAAACTCTAAATATATCTTTATTATCGATAATTAATCCTCCATTGCGAGCAAATTTTGAATCAAATATTACTGGATTATTTTTATGAGGTATCCAATTTTCAGTAATAGGTTTGTCAGAATAAAATATGTGCAACTCTGAACAGTGCTCTCCAGTTCCTGAAGAGTCTATGTTTGTAAGTAACCACCATTTAGAATCCATGTAAAATATATTTGTATCTGCAGCGCTCACATCATTCATTAATCTTTTTTTATATTTCCACTTAGACGGAAATTCTTCACAGACATAAATATCTATTGATTTATTCTGAGTTGATTCTGGACACATATATATTTCATTTTCATATTCAAATATAAATGGGTATGAAAGATGATAATCTTCTTTTATCACTGGTCCAAGCATCCTGTAGCCGCTTTTACTAAGTTCAATTGCTGCAATATGTCCCTTTTGAGTCTCATAGCTATAATCCTCAACAAAACAAACCGTATTTTCTTTTAATGTAAATAGAAAAGGGTCAGCCAGATATCTCTTGGGAGGATTCTTGATAGTTTTTGATTTTCTTAATACAACATCTTTCCAGCTATCAGTATATTGATATGCAACATTCCATCTTCTTCTTCTTTGCAAAATAAACCTTTTAAAAAAAATTGAACAAATAAATGGAATTAAGTTATTAGTAATATAAATGAATTGCTCATAGGTACTTGGGTTAACATACAAGGGATATGAATAAGGTTTTTTATCCATGAATATAGGTAATTTATTATCTCCCCCAAGTCTATCAAGAGTCTTATGCATGAAAATATTTGATTTTTCATACAATCTGAATTGATTATTATAAAAAATTGGGGAAGTTGTTATATTACCTTTAAGTAAAACATTTCCGCCATCAAGCTCTTTGGTCAATTGTTGAATAATAAACCCTGTAGATTCTTCTTTATTATAAACTTCCCAAAAACCAGGCGGCCCACCTCTGTTTATTGAATTATCGCCATGATGAAATGACAGTACCCCAAACCTACATACATCTAAAATGTCTCCTTGGAGTATTCCACTACCTAATCTTATTAAAACATCTAATTTTTTATTTTTTAATATATTTATATCAGTTTCTTTGAATGTATATAAATATCCGCTATTAGATATATCTGGCTTGAAATCTAAAAACTCATATTTATCTTTATCAATTTGATCTTTAGTAAAATTACTTTTTTGATTAAAAGCAAATAAGCTTATTAATTTATCTAACCTTGAGGTAAGTGTCCAAAAAATTCTATGTATAGTGCCTTTGAAGCTATTTTTTTTTTGGTAATTTAATAATCTTTTTATAAAATTATTCTTATTACTATTAATCTGATTTATTACTATTGAAATTTCATAATTATCAGATTTTTTACTTTTGTTTATCAAATCTAAGGTTTGATAAGACATAACTTTTTCATCAATAATCAGGCCTACCTTAATCATTTATTCCCACTCAATAGTAGCTGGAGGTTTGCTTGAAATATCATAAACTACCCTACTCACATCCTCTATCTCATTAACAATCCTATTTGAAACCTGTTCTAAAAATTCATAAGGTAAGTGTGCCCAACGTGCAGTCATGAAATCTACAGTCTCTACTGCTCTAAGAGCAATAACTTCTGCATATCGTCTCTCATCCCCTACAACACCTACTGATTTAACTGGAAGGTGAACTGCAAATGCTTGGCTAACTTTGTTGTAAAGGTCGGCTTTTATGAGCTCTTGAATAAAAATATGATCTGCCTCTTTAAGAATAGAAGTTTTTTCTTTAGTTATTTCGCCTAATATCCTTACTCCTAATCCAGGTCCAGGGAACGGATGTCTATTCAACATCTCGGCTGAAAGACCAAGCTCTACTCCCATTCTTCTAACTTCATCTTTAAATAGATCTCTAAGAGGTTCTACTAAATCCATCTTCATTTCATCTGGCAAGCCGCCAACATTATGATGAGATTTAATAACCCTAGCTTCTTTTGACTCTGAACCAGAAGACTCAATAACATCAGGGTAAATGGTTCCTTGTGCTAAGAAATGCACATCCTTAATTTTTGTAGCCTCTGAATCAAATACATCAATAAAAGTTCTTCCAATAATTTTTCTTTTTTGCTCAGGATCTTCAACGCCTTTTAGATGCCTAAGAAAAACCTCTTCACTATCGGCTTTAATAACATTTAAGGACATATTTTCTTTAAATGTATTCATGACCTCTTCCGCCTCACCCTTTCTAAGCAAACCGTTGTCCACAAAAACACATACAAGTTTATTACCTATAGCCTCATGAAGTAATGCAGCGGTTACTGATGAATCAACACCTCCAGATAAACCTAAAAGAACTTTATTGTTTCCAACCTGCTCTTTGATCTCATTTATTCTTTGGGCAATCAGATTATCCATTTTCCAATCAGCATTAACTTTACAGATCTTAAATAGGAAGTTATCGAGAATTGTTTTTCCATCAGTTGTGTGAGTTACCTCAGGATGAAATTGAATTGCATAAATAGGCTTAGATATGTGCTGCATAGCAGCAATAGGACCAGTAGCGGTTGAGGCAACTAGCTCGAAGCCATCTGGAAGATCTTGAACTTGATCTCCATGACTCATCCAAACATTTAATGTTTTATCAAGATCAGAAAATAAAATAGAATCAGTACTTACCGTAAGTTCTGAATGGCCGAACTCTTTATG
>Ga0209192_10002482_pt1 | contig 13141 bp, 11 predicted proteins | sample ArcticOcean_MG_C_11_FD_187433 | JGI IMG/M metagenome (GOLD analysis project Ga0209192, IMG submission 187433) | Marine microbial communities from western Arctic Ocean - ArcticOcean_MG_CB2_154 (SPAdes) (version 2) | ecosystem: Environmental > Aquatic > Marine > Oceanic | place: Arctic Ocean... | reverse complement strand
TGTCTGAGTTTGGAACTTTAAATAGAGAAGGCTCTGTGTCTTTAGATTTAATATGAGTTTGCCATCCCTGATGAGCGCAAACTTTATCACCTATTTGATATAGATCTGAATTGCTCTCGACTACAACGCCAACAGTTTCACCTGTCATTGGGTCTCCAATTTTTGCTGGTTCTGCATATGAGGATGAATCATTCATTCTTCCCCTCATGTATGGATCGATTGAAAGATATTTCGCCTCAATAAGAATTTCATTTTTCTCAAGAGAGGTAATTGATTGTTTATTGATCTTCCAGCAACTATCTTCTGGCATTCCTTCAGGTCTTTTGTCTAGTAACCATTGAGTATTTATATATTCCATATTTAAGCCTTTTATTTATTTCTTATATGGTAATACAAAAAAATTATTCTAGTTTGTATTAATATTTTTCTTTAAAAATTGTATAAAACTATATTAATTGGGTAAGTTTTCTAAAGTGCTTTCTGCAAACAACTTTATATATATCGTTACCGCCAATTTTAATTTTAGATCCTTCTGTTACGACATTACCTTTTGAATCCAATCTAACAACCATAGTTGCTTTTCTTGCACAGGTTGAACAGATTGTCTTTAACTCTATTAAGTTGTCAGCAGAACCAAGAAGAGCAGAGCTACCCTCAAATAATTCTCCCCTGAAGTCTGTCCTAATTCCATAGCACATTACCGGAAAGTTCATGTCATCAGCTATCTCTCCTAGTTGTTGAACTTGTACTTTAGTTAGGAACTGTGATTCATCTACCAGAATGCAGCTTAACTTAGGAGTCTTATTATTATTTACATAAGTTAAAAAATTAAATTCACCGTCAAATATTATAGCTTCAGCCTCTAAACCTATTCGTGAAACTATCTTCCCATTAGAAGTTGCTTCAATTTCTTTTGGTAGAAAAATCATAGTTTCTAAATTTGTCTCAAGGTAATTGTGATTTGATTGAAGTAATGATGTTGATTTGCCAGCATTCATAGTTGAGTAAAAAAAGTGAAGTTTTGCCATTATCTTTTTAAATTAGAGTTTATTAGGTAATAATAGTTCATGATTGTTTTTCAAGAAAGGGGTATTACTCATCTAGATCTGCATGGAGAAAGGCATGCTGATGTAGCTGACATGATCCTTGATTTTGTTTATCAGTATCAATCAGAAATTCCTTTAATAATAATATGCGGCAATAGCGTCAGAATGATAACTATAGTTTCTGATATATTAACTAAAGACTCTATTACCTTTTCCTCACCAAGGTTTGGTATCATCAGAGTAGAGAGGATATAACCTATGAACATACCAGACATACTTCTATTTGATAGCCAACTTTCAGAGGAAGAAATTAGTATTCAAAAATCTGCAAGAGACTATTGTCAATCTGAGCTTATGCCAAGAATATTGGACGCTAACAGAAATGAAATTTTTGACAAAGATATATATAAAGAAATGGGTAGCATAGGTTTTCTTGGAGCCCCCATTAATGGATATGGCTGCGCAGGTGTTAGCTACGTATCTTATGGGCTTATAGCTAGAGAAATCGAAAGAGTTGATTCGAGTTATAGATCTGCATTCAGTGTTCAGACGTCCCTTGCTATGCATGCTATATATAAATTTGGTTCTGAGGACCAAAAGAACTTTTACTTACCAGAGATGGCTAAAGGTAATTTAATTGGTTGTTTTGGCTTAACTGAACCAGATGCTGGATCAGATCCGGGCTCAATGCAGACAGTATCAAAAAAAGTTGATGGAGGTTATATCTTAAATGGATCAAAGACCTGGATTACTAATTCACCAATAGCTGATATTTTAATAATTTGGGCTAAAGATGAGCAAGGTATTTTAAGAGGATTTATAGTTGACAGAGGGGTGAAGGGTTTAGAGACACCAAAACTTGAAGGTAAGTTTTCTTTAAGAGCCTCTATCACTGGTCAAATATTTTTAGATGACGTGTTTATATCAGATGATAAATTATTACCAGAAGTTCAAAGTTTCAAAGGGCCGTTTTCTTGTCTTAACATGGCAAGGTATGGAATAGCCTGGGGGTCTATGGGTGCTGCAGAGTTTTGCTGGGGCGCATCTTTAGAATACACTTTAAATCGAGTTCAGTTTGGCAAGCCACTTGCTGCTAAACAATTAATACAAATGAAACTAGCTAATATGCAAACTGAAATTGCACTCGGCCTTCAGGGGGCACTTCAGGTTGGCAGGCTTATTGATAGTAAAAAAATGAAGCCAGAGATGATTTCTTTGGTTAAAAGAAATAACTGTCAAAAAGGATTGGATATTGCTAGAGAGTCAAGAGATATTCATGGAGGCAATGGGATAAGTGATGAGTATCATGTAATAAGACATTGCATGAACTTAGAGGCAGTAAACACATACGAAGGAACGCACGATGTGCATTCCTTAATTTTAGGTCAAAAGCAAACCAATATAGCTAGTTTTTAATCTAGATATTTTGCTAAGAATTTTTCATAGCTTTTATATAATTCTAATCTAGCTGTTTCCTTTCTAAATCCGTGGCCTTCGTCACCTTTTATAATATATTCATGCTCAATATTATGTTTCTTAAATTCATTGACCATGTCTACTGTTTCTTGGAATCTTACATTTGGATCCCGTCTACCAGTTATTATTAAAACAGGCTCTGTAATATTATTAGCAAAAAATATCGGACTATTGTCATAAAGATTTTTATAGTCTGCTGGGATATCAGGATCTCCTTTCTCGATCCATTCCATTTGTTGACCAACTTCACTCCATTGAAGTCCTCTTAAGTCTTTGCTTGTTAAATCATAAAGGCCCACATAACTTATAATGCATTTAAACATTCCAGGCATTTTTGTTGCTGCATGCATTGCAGCGTAACCGCCGTAACTAGCTCCTGAAAAACAAACCTTATCCATGTCAACAAATCCCTCATCTCTAGCCCAAAATAGAGCATCATATTTATCTGTTTGCATTGTTTTGCCCATTTCATGGTTTGCTAAAATCATTTCATTTCTTCCATGGCCAGTTGATCCTCTATAGTTGGTCTGGATAACTCCATAGCCTCTTGAAGCATAGAATTGAACCTCAGGGTTATATCCAAAATAATCTCTAGCATTTGGCCCTCCATGAGGATGCAGAATAAAAGGTATTTTTGATCCTTCTATATAGTTTGCTGGAAGTGTCATATATCCATGAAGCTTGAGTCCATCTCTAGCTTTATAAATAAATGGCTCTGTTTTAGCTAGCTTGTAATCTTTTAGCCATGGAGCATATGAGTTGATTAGCGCCAAGCTCCCTTTAGATGTATCAAACAGGTAAAGTGATCCAGGATCCATTTCATTAGAAGTAGAAAACAAAAATCTTGTTAAATCTTTCGACCAATCTCTCAAGCTTATGTCGTAACCAGGAAAAGCACCCTCTAAAGATTTTTGAACAGAGGAGAATTGACTATTAAAAAATATTTTATTTGTTTTTTCGCCTTCATATGAGAAGCCATACAAGTCTGATCCATCAGGTTCAAACCAGAGGCTCATACTATTATCACCTTGAAGCGGACTTGATATATCAAAATCAGGGTCGTGATATATCATTTCAGTATATTCTTTAGTTTCCATATCAAATGCCCATAAGGCATTTGTATCGGTTTCATCTAAAATTGAGCCATCTTGTTTAACAGCTTGACCAACTCCCAAAACAGTCTTGTTATCTATATCAAAGCTTACAGGAGAAAAGCATGCCTCTTGATGCATGCAACTTCCTAATTTTTCATGATTACCATTTTGATTATATGCATAAAAACTTCTAACTAATCCCATGTTCTCACCTTCATCCACATAGGTAGTGAATCCCCTTGCAATTCCGTCCCAATCTACAATCCATCCGCTAAAAGCTTCCATATCAATTGATGGAACTCTTGCAACTAATTCAAGTTGTTTAGTTTTTAAGTTAAGCCAAAATAAATCCCTAAAAATTCTAGCATTACTATTTCTGTTAACACTTATCATTACCTTGCCTGGAAATTTTGGGAATGTTTTATAAATAATAGGATATGTAAAGCCTGGTTTATTTTTAAACTGCTTTGCCTTTATTAATAGGCTTTGATTTTTACCATCTCTATCAATTGAATAGAGACTTGCTGATTCTATACTTCTGCCACCTCTACTAACAAGTAAGGTATTTTCGTTAAGCCATGAAAAGGAACTTACCGAAGAACCTGCAGAGGTTCCAGATAAAACTTTTGGTTCCATGGTATCTAGATTCGTTACAACTAGAACTCTATCTGCTCTATTAGCCTCTTGGTCTGTTTCATCTTTTATGTCACAAACATTTTTGTTAATTGACACCATGGCTGCAATGAATTTTCCAGATGGAGATAACTGGTTATTGCTTCCTTGGCCATAGCAAACAAGTTTTTCAATAGGTATTAATTCACTATGCCCATCAGCAGGGAGACTTGAAGAAAAGACGCCCAATATAAATATAGAGTTTAAGATAAAGAAGTTTTTCTGTTTTTTTGTCATTTTGAATTTATTAAATTATTGTGTTTATCAATATACATTTGTATATTTCTTTGTCAAGCACCTTTGACCTTTTCTAAAACCATCATAAATCTATAAAAAAAGTGGTTTAAAGTTAATTAAATTAAAAATTACAAACTATTTACAATAATTCAGCATAAGGTTATATTTCAGGGAGCTAATACTTGTTTTGTATAGATTATATTGTTCTACCCATTCATTTAATAGCTTTTAATTAATCAAACATATAAGGGGATTTATTATGTTGAACAAAAATATATTACTATTAACTGGATTTTTATCCATTGGAATTTTATTCGCTGACAACCCAGTTGTGGACGGCGCTGAAGTTTCTGATGTAAACCCTGACTCTTCTGTTTCTACTACTGAAGTAGTTGTTGCTGAGGCAGAGGTAGCTAGCGAAAGCTCATCATCAGACGAAGATGTTCAAGAGTTAGGCAAAGTTAGCGTTACTGGTTCTAGAATTAAAAGAACTGATATCGAAGGAGCAACTCCCTTAATAACTATTACACGTTCAGATATGGAGGCTCAAGGCTTTGATACTGTTTATGATGCAGTTAGCAACCTTACTCAAAACACTGGAAGTGTTAACGGTGAAAACTTTCAAGCTGGTTTTAACGGTTCATTACAGGCAATTAACTTAAGAGATTTTGGACCTGGTAGAACTCTTGTTCTTGTTAACGGAAAAAGAACTTCAGACTACCCATTCCCATACAACGGAGAATCCGCATCTTTCAACTATGCAGCAATCCCTTTAGCAGCTGTTGACAGAATCGATATATTAACATCAGGAGCATCTTCAATTTACGGATCAGATGCCGTTGCTGGTGTTGTTAACATTATTCTTGTTGATGGATTAGAAGATAAAACTTTAAGAGTTCAGGCAGCCGGTGGAGTTGGAGCAGGAACTGGTGGAGAAACCATTAATATAGAATTCTCAGGTGGAGGCTTTACAGACAAACTTTCATATACTTACGCAGCTGAATATCGTGATGAGCAATCAATACCTATTCAAAGTAGAAGTGAGCATGACTCATTCTTAGATAGCAGTAGAGCAGTACCTATCCCATCAAGAGGTCTTTTGATTAGAGATTCAATATATTATGGACTTCATTTACATCCAGGCGGAGATACACTTGGAACTATGACTGATTTTAGAACTGGACAACCTTTTAATGGAACTTGTGAAGGAGCTGATCCAGGTTATACTTTAGCTACTCCAGAGCAACACTCCACATATGCTTCATCTTACTATGGTTCATATTGCGGATTTGATTCAAGTTCAAATGGTACTTTGACAAATGAAAGATCAAGAGCCTCAGTATACTTATCAGGAACTTATAATCTTACTGATAAGATTGATCTATATGCAAAAATATTACATCTAGAAACTGCTACAGAAGGTACCCTAGACAACCTATTTACTCCTTTTGTTTGGGTTGCAGGACCTCAACCAGTTGGAGGAGCTTACACGCAGAATCATGTAGTTCCAGCGGGCCAGCCTAATGCAGGCGCCACTGCAGCAATGATGGATGTAAGAATACAAAAAATATTTTCTAATGCAGTAAGAGGCACAAGCTACGACGAAGAAACATCAACATTTGATATTGGTGCACGTGGCGTGCTTTCAAATGGTTTTGAGTGGGATGTCTCATACACTGACAATACATATGATGTTGTATCTACAGGAAGAAATTTCTTAGCGTCAGCCTTATACGATAAAATACATAACATTGGCGGAGTTGATGGAGCTGGTAATACTTGTGTTCTTGACAGTGCTGATCTAATTGATGGAGACCCTTCTAATGGCGAGGCTACTGATTACGGTACTTCTGTAACAAACGGATATTACGGAACAGCTGGTGTCTATGATTATGCCGCTTCATACAACCAACCAAATTGCTACAACTGGGATTGGTACCTAAATGCACAATCCTCTGAAGAAATTGAATCATTAAGAGTTCCTAATGTTGAGCCAGCAGATTCATTCTCAGAACTTTTCCAAGCACAAATCACTGGTGACATAATGCAATTGCCTTATGGCCCACTTGCATTTGCTGCTGTAGTTGAAAAGCAAACTAAAGGCTACAATGTTGCTCTAAGTCAGGCCAATAAAGATGGTCTTCTTTGGGGTATCGGCGGAGTAGATGGTGGTGGTGAAAGAGACAGAACAGCTTTTGGTGTCGAATTTAACATCCCTTTAAGTGAAACCCTATTAATTAACCTATCAACAAGATTAGATGAATACGATAGTACAAAGGTTAACGTAGACAGAAGAACTATGGGAGCAAATTTTGAGTGGAGACCTAGTGATTCATTCTTGATGAGAGGCTCATGGTCAGAATCATTTAAAGCTCCTGATTTACCGTATGCATTCGTAGGTGAAAGAAGATATTACACAAGCGCAACTGACTACTGGCAGTGTTACAACTCTGATCCAGAGTTATTTGGAGAAACTGGTGCTGGTTGTACTTCAGTAGGTCTTTACGGAATTAATAATGTTGATGGCGTTACAACAGGTAACCTTAATCTAAAAGAAGAAGAGGGTGACTCTTTTGCTGTAGGTTTTGTATGGGAGCCAATGGACAGACTTGCAATAACTTTAGATGCTTTCCATATCAAACTTAGCGATATTGTTTCAACTAAAAGCACTGCATCAATTGTCAGAGATGAAGCTGTTTGTCGTGCTAGAGCAGCTGGAGCAACTTTATCAGCTTTTGTAGATTATCCTGGTTCATATTGCGCTCAGGTTTTAGGTAATATTGAAAGAGGTGGAAAAGACTTCAGTTCAGAAACAGTGAATAATGTTTTAGCAGAAGGTTCTATTACTAAACTATATGAAACTCCAGTTAATATTGCTGGCCAAGAATTCTTGGGTGTTGACACGTCAGTATCATACAGCTGGGTAACAGATTCAGCTGGTGATTTCTCCTTTGCAGTAAGCAGCACTAATCAGATTGACCTCAAATATGCTGAAGATGTCGGTGATTCATTGCAGAGCTATATGAATAGTGCTTACACTCCTAGATCAAGACAATCAATTAGATTTGGTTGGTCAAGAGGCGATTGGACTGCTAGTACATCTACACTGAGAGTAGGGCATATGGAAGGCTTAGACGGCAGTACTGTTAGTCCTTATTTCGATACTAACGTAGCTCTAGCTTATGATATAAATCAAAAATCATATGTTACTTTTACAGTAACAAATGTATTTGATTCTATCCCTGATACTGATGTTAGTTACGACCAAGGTAGTTCTTTCTACCCTTACGGTTTTAACACATTTCAGTATCCTAGATTTGGGCCTCAAGCATCTCTAACTTATCAGTTAAGATTCTAGAATTTAAATAACTAAAAAGGAGGCTTACGCCTCCTTTTTGTTTTAAAATAATAATTATGAAAAATATCTATTTACCATTAGTTTTTTTTATCTTGATATTTCCTTCTACTTTGGCAGCTCAGGAAAATACCATTGATAAAAATTTAGTTAAAGAATCAATATCAATATCAACTAAAAGTATTGAGAAATCTGGTTTGACTCAAGATCAAATTTTAAATCTTGACGAAGAGACCAGGATACTTCTTGCAGACTTTCAATCTACTTCTAAGGAATATGAGTCTTTAAAGCTCTATAACGATCAAGTCCAAAAGATTATAAATTCTCAACTTAGTGAAATTGAAAGCATTATCCTTAAAATAGGTGAGCTAGATCAGACCAATCAAAGAATTGTTCCTTTGATGCTTAAAATGATTGATGGCTTAGAAAATTTTATACTACTTGATCTTCCTTTTTTAATGTCAGAAAGAAAAGCTAGACTCATTAACTTAAAGACAACAATGGATAGGGGAGATATTTCAACTTCTGAAAAATTCAGGCTCATTACAGAAGCTTACAAGACAGAGCTTGAATACGGCAGAACTATAGAAGCATATCGAGATAATATTGTCATTGATGATGTAGAAACAAGCGCTGACTTTCTTCGAATTGGTAGAATAGCATTAACCTATTTGACCGTAGATGGAAGCAAAGGGGGGTATTGGAATACTAATAGCTCATCATGGGAAAAATCTACCTCCTCAATTAAAAGATCAACTGCAGATGCTCTTAAAATAGCTACCAAGCAATCACCTCCAGCTTTGATAAAAATACCGGTCTATAGAGATGAAAATGAATAAAAAATTATACCTACTTCCTTTTTTAGTCCTTTGTTTGTCCGCTCAAGACAATACAGAGCCACAATTAGCCGCTCCGGTAATTAACGATTTAGATCTTTTGGTTGAATCTGTTAAAAACTCAGCATCAATTAGAGATAAAGAGGATAAAGCTAGATTAGCTAAATTTTTATCTGATAAGAATAAACAACAATCTCTTTTAGCATCAATGAAGGCAAGCTTAAAAGCTCAAGAGATTAGAAGTGTTAAATTAACAAACCAATATGAGTCAAATGATAAAGAGCTTTCTGAGCTTGAGGAGCAACTTACATTAAAGCTTGGTTCTTTTGGGGAGCTATTTGGTATTGTGAGACAAACTGCAGGTGAATCTAAGGGTCAATTTATGTTGTCTCTAACGAACATAGAATTCCCAGATAGAATTGCTTTTTTAGGAGATCTGGCAGAGCGTAAAAGTCTAGATCTTCCAACAACAGCTGAGCTTGAAAGGTTGTGGTATGAGATTTTAAATGAACTCAATCAAAGTGGTAAGATTAAGACTTACAACGCAGATATACTATCTAAATCCGGGGAGTTGGTTAATAAAGATATTCTTAGAATAGGTGTATTCAATTCAGTATCAGATGGTAATTATCTTAATCTTGTTAGCGAGCAAAATTCTTTAGAATTCCTTGCCAAGCAGCCGGATGGATCAATTAAAAGAGCTGCTAAAAAATTGCAAAACTCAAAAGTTGAATACAGAGAAGTTTATATAGATCCTACTAGAGGTTCTTTACTGTCATTGCTTATTGATCGTGCTGGTTTTTTTGAAAGAATAAATCAAGGTGGTCTAGTCGGTTACGTGATTCTTACCATTCTTAGTTTAGGTATTTTTATGGGAGCTGTTCAGTTCCAGTTCTTATTCAAAGAATCAAAATTGATCGAATCAGAACTAGAGTCTGGTAAATTTTCTAATGATTCAATTCTAGGAAAACTTAATAATATTTACACTGCTTATAAGGGTGAAAATCCAGAAGAATTAGAGGCTAGATTAGAGGATGTTTTAGCCAAAGCATCTCCTCCATTAGAGAAGAATCTCAGCATTATTAAGCTATTAGCCGCTGTAGCTCCTTTGCTTGGACTATTGGGAACAGTTATTGGAATGATTGAAACATTCCAGGCTATTACTTTATTTGGTACAGGAGATCCTAAGTTAATGGCTGGTGGTATATCCTCAGCACTTGTAACTACAATGCTTGGTTTGATAGCAGCAGTTCCATTGCTGTTTATCCATAACATACTTGATTCAAGAAGCAGGGCTATTTCACAAATCTATGAAGAACAAGCTATTGGTTTTGTTGCTACCTCATCAATAGATAAATAATGTTTTACTATATCGCCCTTCCATTTAATTCTATTCTAGATTTTTTTGATAGGGGCGGTCCTGTGATCGTGGTTTTGTTTATATTAGCCGTAATAATGACATCACTTCTTATAGAAAGAGTTATATTTTATATAACAGAGCTACAAAACTTATCTAAAGATGCAGTAGACGATCTTAATAATTTTACAAATAATAATAAGTGGCTTTTTAATAAAATGAAGTTAAAAAATATTTCAATTATTAATTTAAAAGCAAATAAAAATATCCTTTTAATACAAGGCTTGATTGCTTTATGTCCTCTTCTAGGACTACTTGGGACTGTTACAGGCATGATAGAAGTATTTGATATCATGGCAATAACTGGCACTGGCAATGCTAGGTTAATGGCCTCTGGAATTGCTAGGGCAACCTTGCCAACTATGACTGGCTTGTTTGTCTCAATTGTTGGTCTATTTTTACTAACTGGACTGAAATCATCCATTGATAAAGCTACCTTAAGTATTAAATATGAAATAGAGCAATTTAAATCATGATAAAAAGAAGAAATAAAGAAAGAGATGAATCAACAATAGATATAACCCCTATGTTGGATATTGTTTTTATAATGCTGATATTCTTTATCGTTACTACATCTTTCGTTAAAGAGACTGGAGTTGAGGTTAATAGGCCTAATGCAGCAACAGCAGTTAGAGATGAGAGGGGTAATATATTAATTGCTATTACTGCTAATGATGAAATCTGGATTGATAAAAGAATGATAGATTTAAGATCTGTTAGAGCTAATGTTGAAAGACTAAAGGCAGAAAACCCTGAAGGATCTGTTATTATCCAAGCAGACAAAGCTTCAAAGACAGGTTTTTTAGTAGAGACTATGGATCAAGTAAGACTTGCAGGAGTTCAAAATGTTTCAATCGCTGCTTCTCAAGATTGATCTAAAGAATAAAAAGGCTGTCTCTATTTTTGGAGGCATATTTAGTACTTTTTTTATTTTTTTAACCATCTACATAATAATTCTACCGAGTGGAATAGGATTTAACTCTGCCAAAGATTCTAGTGTGGTTGATTTTGTTAGATTAAGAAAAAATGACTTTCTTAATGAAAGGCAGAGGGCTTTACCAGATAAACCGCCACCGCCTAAAAAACCACCACCACCCAAACTAGAAACTCCTGATATTGTTGAACCGGTAACTCCTAACTTGGATATTAAATTTCCTGATATCAAAACCCCTCTTGATTTGAAAGGTGCAATGCTTCAGGGCTCTAATTCAGTTGCTTCTAATAGTGCTTTAATACCTCTTGTTAGAATAGCGCCACGATATCCTAGAGAGGCTTTAGTTTCAGGTAAAACAGGCTTTGTTACTATTGAGTTAGTTGTTGACGAAGATGGTAAGGTAATAGATGCAATAATTAGCCAATCCCGTCCTCCAAGAGTCTTTGATAGGGCGGCTTTAAGTGCTGTTTTGAGGTGGAAATTTAAACCACGTGTTATTAATGGCGTTGCCGTACAGCAAAGAGGTTCAACTACTATAGAGTTTAATTTATGATAAGAAAATTATTTTTGAGTGCCGTATTATTTTTTTGTATCTCTCTTTCTTCACAGGAAGCTATTCAGCAGTGGGTATACAACATGCTTGAAAGAGCTCAGATAAATGTTGATAAAGGAAACTTAGAACAGGCTGAAAAATCATACAAAGAAAATGCTGATGGAAGTTATTCAAATAACTCATATGATCACTTTGTAATCTTAAGAACATATGCATACTTTCTTTTATCTCAAGATAGAAATAAAGAAGCTTTAACTTATTTAAAAAAAGCAAATACAAAAAGAAGAATGCCAGAATATGACGTCTTCATGCTTAAGTTTACTTTAGGTCAGGTTTTATATGTTGATGCTCAAAGAGGAGAGGCAAAAAAAGCATTTCTAGAATGGGTTCAAATAGGCACTAAAAATAATTTTGATTTAAGACCAGAGGGGTATGCAACTCTTGCAACTATCTATGCCCAAGATGAAGAGTGGGATGATGCGCTTAAGTACATAACTTTAGCTTTAGAAAATTCAAGTATATTTATGGAAAGCTGGGCACAATTGAAATTTGCTATTCACATTCAAAAGAAACAATATATGCCCGCAATAGATATAGCCCATGAGCTTGTAAGGTATAAGCCAAAAAATAAGTCTTACATAGAGCAAATGGCAGGGGTATATAACGTCATAAATTTTGAAGAAGAGTCATTAGCTTCACTAGAATTCAAATTACAGCAAGGGCTGTTAAAAAAATCGTCTGAATATATTAATTTAGCAAATTTTTATTTATACAAAAGACTGCCAGTTGATTCTTCAAAAGTTTTAGAAAAAGGTCTAGATATTGGTGTTTTAGAGAACAACGTTAAAAATAATGAATTACTAAGTAATGCTTATATTGTTGCAAAGGACTTTAAAAATGCTATCAGAGCATTGATTAATGTAACAAAGGTTTCTGATGACTCGAAGTACGACTATAGAATCGGCCAAATATATCTTCAAAATTCTGAATACAAGAATGCTATAACATTTTTTAAAATAGCTAGAGATAAGGGTTGGAAATCAAAACCTGGCTCCCTAGAGCTTTTAATTGGAATTTGTTTTATTGAACTTGATGAATTTGATAAGGCAAGAATAGAGCTAGCGCAAGCATCTAAGCTAGGTAAAGAAAAAGATGCCCAATCTTGGATAACTTACATCGATTCAACTGAAAGTCTCAGAGCTGCAGCTGCTAATTAGTGAACTTTTTTATTTTATTTGTGTCTATAAATATGTAGCATAAATGTACTTAAAACTTTACTCGTATATAATCCATTGTCAATGACAATTAAAACAACACAACTTAAGCGTTCATTTGCCGTTGGCTCAGAAACTGTTCATGCTTTAAAGGGTATAGACTTGAGCGTTGAGGCTGGGGAGTTTATTTCTATAATGGGTCCATCTGGTTCTGGAAAGACAACCCTTATGAATATTATCGGATGTCTTGATACACCAACTAGCGGAGAATACTATCTCAATAATCAGCTGGTTAACGAGTTGGATG
>Ga0209192_10002481_pt1 | contig 13150 bp, 13 predicted proteins | sample ArcticOcean_MG_C_11_FD_187433 | JGI IMG/M metagenome (GOLD analysis project Ga0209192, IMG submission 187433) | Marine microbial communities from western Arctic Ocean - ArcticOcean_MG_CB2_154 (SPAdes) (version 2) | ecosystem: Environmental > Aquatic > Marine > Oceanic | place: Arctic Ocean... | reverse complement strand
CGCTAAAGATGATAAATATACTTAATACATACTTATGGAGCTAAACCGAATAAAAATTCGTTTTTTGGAGCAAAACTAAATGGCAAACTACATTATATCACTAGACTCGTCAACTTATGCGAACGCAGGAGCTGCTGAACTAGCAATTACAAACGCAGGACTGGCAATAACTAAAACTTATTCCTTTCCTTTAACATACAGCGTATCAGGAACAACAAGTCAAGTTGGTGGACTTGCAGGTGTTTCCGAATACGCAGAAAATGGTACAGCATTAACTAGTACGCTAGACGCTTTTACAGCTGAAGGTGGAACAGTTGACGTTAGCCATTTAGACACTACAGCAGTTAATCCAAACTACCAGTACTATTGGCATCCGCTAGATGCTACACTAGGTGCCGGGCAAACTATTTACTTAGTAGACACAGGTTTTGACAGTGCCCACCAAGAGTTCGGAGAAGACCCAGACGTAACAGACTTACATAGTGCTCCTAGTGCTACAGGCTATGTCGATACTGACGGTCACGGAACTAAAATGGCATCCCTAATATTAGGTACAGGTATTGGCACTGCAAGTGGTGCAAGTATACAAAACGTTAAGATGTTTAACGACAATACTACAGAATTTACAGCAGCCGATGTAGTTGATGCATTAGAAGCAATTTTAATACACCATAGAGCAAACGATGCTAGTGTAGCAAAGATTGTACTAATGGCATGGTCTATGACTAAGAACGCATTAATTGATGCTAAACTTAATCAAATGTTAGCAGAAAACTTAATGCTAGTTGCTTCAGCAGGTAATGCCGGTAACGGTGTTGATGTTGATACAATTACACCAGGTGGTTTAGACACTATTACAACTGTTGGCGCACATGACCATGTATTTGAAACTACAACATTCACTCAGATGCCAATAATTGATTACGTTGATGATGACGTAACACCATTTAGACGAGGCTTAGTACAAAACGCAGCCAAGATTGATATCTTTGCAATAGGTAAAGATGTTTGTGTTGCTGACTTAGCAAACGTTGCAAACTATGTACCCGCTTCAGGAACGTCAGTTTCGGCCGCAATGGTAGCAGGTATTGCTACACATTACATGAACTTGTATACAAGTACATCTGCAGAAACTATTAAATCATATATGGTAACACGTGGTAACGAAATGGCACGTTTACCGAGATCAACATCTACTGCTGAAGACTACAAAACATTACTTAGTTACGATACCTTAACTTACCCTTCAGGTAAGATTGCAGAATATAACAAAGTAAGTTTATCGATTCTATCTTGTCCGATGACATCAGAAGTAACATTTACTAATATACCATCAGGAAGATTGTTAAACGTAGCACATGGTTCAACTACCACTATTGATATTGGCTTAGCTGCTGATGCTACTGATATAGCGATACTGGACTTTAGTCCTTTACCACCATGGATGGCATTTGATGCAGCAACTGGTATTGTTACTGTTACTGCAACTGTTGCAGCTGGCTGTGCAGAAAGTTTAGCACCAGGTGTTTATCACTTTGCTGTTAAAGGCACAAAGGCTACTAAAGTTTATGTTGAAGAATATTCAATTGGCGTATATGCTACTGCAGAATCAGAGCTAAATACATCAACAGAATACTACTACGATGACGATGAAGAAGATTACGAAGAAGTAATACAATATTCAGCATCTATTAACAACTATATCAAATAAGTTAAACTTAATTAGAAGAAGGTACTAAATACAATTGGTACCTTTTTTTATGACTATAGAAAACATACGAATAGACACAACAACACACAGTAGCGTTTTTAATCCGCTAAGTGCCGCTGGCCAATGGCTTTGCTCTGTGTTTAAGTATAGATCCATAGGCGATATTAATATGTCGTATTCTACTCTAGTTGAAATAACCCAAGACCTCCCAAACTTAAAATCTATTACTATGGATAATGAGTACGGTGATGCACTAGAGTGGACTAATCTTACTTCGTTTGTGCGTGTTATGACAATACAAGGTGTATATACTATAATAAACACTTACGGCATGGCTAGTAATAGTGTAGTACAAAAGATAAAAGATGCAAGTTGCCTATATAAAGAACAAGATGCAAGTATAAAGGTTATTTTCAATATTGATGGCATATACGAACAGTGCGGTAAAGTGTTCTTAGGTGCTGAGTGGAAACAAATTAAAGAAAACATTATAACTGTAGGCGATAAATCACACATAAAGTTTTATAAGTTTAAGCACAATGCTTATCAACAGCCCGCTATAGAACATTTTTGCAGGGCAGTTGGTGCAAAGTTTGAAGTATTAGAAGATCCATTGTTTGGTAATAAATGTTTTAGTATAATATCCAAGCAAGGCAAATGGCTATATGATATACATCCTGTTGGATCTAACCAACCAACTTTAGCTCAAACCGCAGTAGGTTGGAATCTATTAAAAACAAAAGTTAGAAGTATAAAAGGTACATCAATTGATAAGTTAGATTACTTACCTGTGCCTATTAATGCAACAAATTTAGATACAGATGATATTATTAATATTACTATTAAAGGGCATGTAATCAAAGGTTCCGGCAGAGCTCAAATGTTTAGTTATGCATTATGCAATGATTGGAATTATGAAGAAATAGATATTAGTGACAAGTATAACTTATCAGTTATGCAAGAACTAGCAAAGTTTGTAGCAATAGATTTGTCTACTATAAATATTTACAATAGCAATATTACTGATATATTAGAAGTTGTTTAACTTACTTTAACAGTTGATGAACCGCTTGAAACTGAATGACCGCATGAAGCAACTGTTCCTTTCATAGCAGGTATACCACCGTCTGCTAATACAGTATTAGCGCCAGCTGAAACTAACGTAGGAGCAGTATGAGGTGCTTTACCATGTGGTGCAACCTTATCTCCCAATAACGAAACATTTTTACCATCAGCAAATACTGTAGATGCGCCAGGTCCTAATATTAATGCTTTTGCTGTATCTGTTTTTACTCTTGCTACGTCTGCCATAGTATTATTTATCCGTTTATAATTAGGCTAGTTAATAATAGTAGCCCGCTAATAGTACCTAAGAAGAAAAATGCAACTAATATTGCAAACCAAACTATAGCAAGTGGCTTTATTTCAAACAAATCATCTGACTTTTTGCCTACACCTAGCACGGCTTTAATTGCGTTTGCTATCATATGCTATAGATAACATGATTCATTAGCATAACTGCTAACATCATGCCAAACACTACAATTTGTATAACAGCCGGAATAACCACAAACATTTTCATTACATCAAAGTCACCTGTCATAAAAAAATCTTCGCCGTTTTGCCACTTGTGGACTTCTTCTGGTGTTGCTTCTTTAGATATTTCGATATTTACTAAAGGTAGTTGACCCTGTGTTAATGAAGTTAATTCGTATACTGAGGGTTTGGGTCTTCCCCATGAGTCGCTTTTTGACATCGCTAGGCTCCGAGTTACGGTGTTAACGCAAGTATAGAAAAGAGAAAAATACTAGATAACGTTACTAACTCTAAATCTTCAATTAGTTTAGGGATATTGTTATTGTATCTTTTTTTCATGTTGTACTGCGTGTTGAGGGTTAAAATTACTTATTAGATACACTTATATCTAATTATAATGAGTATTTATACAACAATTTAAATCAACAGGGCATACAGTGGGTATATGCCCAATTAGATTATGCTGAGTCTTGGTTTATTTCTACTTCTTCGATGTTAAGTGCTTCATAGTCTGCCTTACTTTCATCGCTTGCTTTACAGACGCTTAAAATAGCTGACAAGGGCATAGTAACCTCTTCAGTCGGCCCTGTAAAGATGTAAGGAATTAGTGCTAAATCTGCACCATTAATAACTACAATCTTTGGTTCGCCAACAGTAAACAGGCCTTCGTCTTTATCGACGCCATACAGTTGTGCAAGTACTTCGATACCGCTAATTAATTTAAGGGTAATAACTTCCCCTGATAGATCTTCTAAATTATACATGTGTGTCTCCTAAAGGGTCATTCCCTTAAATGTGTCGTTCGTTACGTCTTGTTTTGTGCCGCCACTAACGTAACTTGTTATCTCAGTTTCTTGTGGAGCAACTTGTACGTCGCTGCCTCCAATCCACTTTTGTGTCCATGGTAACGGATTTGAACCTGCTGTGTAAACTTTCTCTAAGCCAATATTTTGCATACGTTTAGCTGCAATCCACTCTACATAGTTCTCGAGTAACTGTGCGTTTAATCCAATAATACTACCGTCTTTAAACAAGTACTGTGCCCATGCTTTCTCTTGTTCTACAGCATCGATAAACATTTGCTTTGATTCTTCTGCTGTTTCTTCTTTAATTTTAGCAAAGTCTTCATCCTCTTTTGGCAATAATTTTAACATGTGCTGTGTACTTGCTAAGTGAACATTCTCATCTCTAGCAATTAACTTAATAATTTTTGCATTGCCTTCCATCTTTTTAACTTCAGCAAACGCCCAACTACATGCAAACGATACATAAAAACGTACACCTTCTAGGATGTTTACGCTCATTATGCACTTCCATAATTTCTTCTTGTGCTCGTATAAACTATACTTTGCACTGCCTTTACGCATTAGATCGTTATACTCGTATAGGTCGTTATAACATTGTGTGATACTATCAGCACAATCTGCAATCTCTTCAATACTGCTCATCTCATCAAAAACCTTGCTCGGGTCAGGATATACATTTCTGATAATATGTGTGTAGCTTCTGCTGTGAATAGTTTCACTAAATGCCCAAGTCTCAATCCAGGTTTCTAATTCTGGTAGACTAACAATAGGCAAGAACACTAAGTTGGGCGAACGCCCTTGAACACTGTCCAAGAGTATTTGTCTTTTTAAGTTAGATGTAAAGATGTGTTGCTCATGTGGCTCTAGGTCTTTAAAGTCTTTGGCATCTTTTACGATATCAACTTCTTCCGGTCTCCAGAAAAATCCTAACTGCTTGTCAGTGAGCTTTTCAAATTGACGATACTTGATTGTATCGTAACGTTGCATACACACGCCACCGTTAGGGTCTAGAAACATTTTTGCTTCCATGTGGTTATACGCTTTGTTTGTGTTTAGTACAGATTTCATATTTTGCAAGATTCGCAATCCTCATCATCTACTTCAGTAAGTTCTAATGCCTCGGTTGTGTCCAATTCTCCTTGGCCATCGTTGGTGTTGTTGTAATACAATTGCTTTCCGCCGTATTTGTAAAACGTAATTATATCTTTGATTAGTACACTCATCGGTACCTTTTCATCTTCAAAGTGCTCTGGGTTATAACTTGTATTGACACTAATACCTTGGTCAATATACTTTTGTAGAACAGCCATAATCTTTAAATAGCCTTCTGGTGACTTCTGATCCCACAGTAAGTCATACTTGTTTTTAAGTCTAGGGTAGCCTGGCACTACTTGTTTTAGTACACCATGCTTGCTTTGTTTAACACTGATATAACTGCGTGGCGGCTCAATACCGTTTGTGCTGTTACTAATCTGTGCTGATGTTTCTGCTGGCATAAGTGCCATTAGTGTTGAGTTACGGATGCCAGTTTCTTTAAGTTGCTTACGCAATCCTTTCCAATCTTGTCTTTCTTTGTGCTTAACTAATTCATCTACATCTTTCTTGTATGTTTGGTTAGGTGTAATTCCTTGGCCATATTTTGTTTCTACTGTACCAGGGCATTCGCCTTTTTCTACTGCTAAGTCTGCACTTGCTTTAATTAAAAAGTAACTCCATGCTTCAGCCCATTCGTCTACTAACTCTAAGTTAGGATCTTGGTATGTTGAGTCATTCTTTGCTAACCAATATGCAAAGTTAATAATACCAATGCCTAACGGTCTACGTTTCATTGTACTTAACTGTGCCGCTAGTACTGGGTAACTTTGGTAGTCTAAGAGTGCGTCTAAGCCTCTTACAGCAAGATTACATACTCGCTCCATCTGTTTGAAGTCTTTAATAATACCCCAGTTAATTGCACTTAAAGTACATAAACTAATCTCACCGTCTGGGTCATTAATACTAGTTAAAGGTTTGGTAGGTAAGTTAATTTCACAACATAAATTACTCTGCTTAATCGGTGCAACATCTTCTCTAAATGAACTATGTGTATTAGCATGGTCCACATTCATTAAGTAAATTCTACCTGTATCTTTTCTTTCAGTAGCAAATGCACTAAACAAATCCATTGCTTTAATAGTCTTCTTCTTAATACGAGTGTTACGTTCGGCACATTCATATATTTCTTTAAACTTATCTTGGTCTTGGAAGAATGTCTCATATAATCCAGGCACATCATGTGGTGAGAACAACGTAATGTTTCCACCAGTTAGTAGTCTTTCATACATTAGTTTGTTAAACTGTACACCGTAGTCCATGTGTCGTACACGGTTCTCTTCGGTGCCTTTGTTGTTCTTTAATACCAGCATGTCTTCAATTTCGGCATGCCAAATAGGATAGTATAATGTTGCTGCTCCGCCTCTTACTCCACCTTGACTGCATGACTTAACTGCTGATTGGAATAGTTTATAGAAGGGGATAACTCCTGTGTGAGTTGCGTCTCCACTCCTAATAGGTGAACCAATTGCTCTAATACTACCTGCACCAATACCGATGCCTGCCTTTTGGCTAACGTACTTAACAATTGCACTTGTAGTAGCATTAATGCTATCTAAACTATCATCTGTCTCAATGAGTACGCAACTACTAAACTGTCTTTGTGGTGTACGCACACCGGCCATAACAGGTGTAGGCAAACTTATTTCAAATGTACTAATTGCATCATAGTATGCTTTAACATATTGTAGTCTTGTTTCTTTGTCATACTTACTAAACAGTGTCATAGCAATCATTGTATATGCTACTTGTGGTGTTTCGAATATCTCACCAGTTGCTCTGTTTTGTACTAGATACTTACCACGGAATTGTTCCATTGCTGCATAAGTCAAACCCTCATCTCTGTCGTGCCTGATGTAGTTACTTAGTTCGTCAATTTCATCTTTTGTGTATGATATTAAAACTTCTCTATCGTAGAAGCCTTTCTTAACATTTTTATCTATAATATCACATAAGCATGGCGGAGCAAATACACCGTATACTTGCTTACGCAAATGATAGTTGATTAGCCTGCCTGCTACATATTGATAGTTTGGTGTTTCTTCGCTGATTAAATCTGCGGCACTTTTGATAAGTGTCTCTTGAATATCAGTACTAGTAATCCCAGTGTACAGTTGTATCTGGCTGTTAATTTCTACTTCACTAGGACTAACGCCTGTTATGCCATCGCAGGCATATTGTACTACCTTATGCAACTTATCTATATTGATGTCTTCGAGTTGCCCAGATCGTTTTTGTACTTGCATGTGTTCTTCCGTTGTCTGTTTGTTTCTAAATTTGTTTAGTGTAGTATTTACCAGAAGCAAATTATACATTAAAACTACGTTAATGTCAACTGAAAAGTGAGGAAGTTTTAATCTTATGTGAATTAAATCGTGTGCTGTTGTCTATAACATATTGTAGGCTTGCAGTCTCACCCGGTATAAAATTATAAGCCACTTGTTCGTAAATTAGTACCAGTCCGTCGTTTCCATTTATATGATTACTTATCACTTCAAAGTACAATTCATCAGCTGTTATGAATCCTTTGTTAGACAATGTAGCCGCTAATATGAGGGTAATGCCAGACTGGCAAAGATAGCCTTCTGATACTATTTCAAACACATTAGGCCAGTCGCTAGGAGTATAATAATCTATATACCTAGGTATAGGTTTGATGTCAGCGAATGCTTCTAATAGGGGTTCTACAGTTAGATACTCTTGCTGTCTAATTGTGCGCCAGGTATTCAAACGATCAGATGACGTTTGGTTTTTGTTAAACATATATTAAACTTGTAACGTTAGTCGGCCCATCTTCTTACAATATATTTCACTGTTACTGATGTGGCTGGGTTTAGTGTGTTGCTTACTGTTATAGCTCCGTTTTCGCTTGTAAAGTTTGCTGCAAAATTTACATTACCTGTTAACGTACCTGAACGTGCATCTGTGTAATTGTCTACAAATACAACATCATCAATAGTACTATCACCTGAGTATGTTAATGTACCAACACGTCTATAACTACCTAAACCTGTTGTTGCTTGCATACTGTATTCTACAAATTGTGTATTTACAGGATTAGAACCACCAAACGGTATATCTAATTCTGATACTGTAGTATTACCTGTTAATATTGTTAATTGCTCCGGAGCAGTATATGCTGTTATTGCTGTACCAGCTGCTAATGCTTCTGCTGTGAGGAACTCAATGTTTGTTTTAATATTCATCAATCCTCTGATGTCAGTGTTAACTGATTCAAAGTATAGATTGTTTAGTATTTTAGCAAAATCTCTTGCTTCGGTTCTTTCTTCAAAATCCATCTCACCAACTGCACCGTTGATTTTGGTATCCCATTTAAGAGGGAAATGCCCAACACCGTCATCTGCAAAGTTACTATTAAATTCTGTATTTACATACACACTTGAGAATATGTTTACATCATCGTACGCCATTGTTGTTGCTAACCAATCTTCTAATTTTGCTTTAACAGTTGAGTCTGTGCGATCGTATTCGTCTGCTGTGAGACCTAATGCTGTCACTGTGCCCGCTGTATCATTATGTATTGCAAATTTAAATGGTGATTTTTGTACTGCTTCAGAGTGAGTAATATACATTTTATTAGTCTCACCAGGAATAGTAGAAATCTTAGGCCATAAATTAGCACCGTTAACTGTTGTTTGCACTGCTACAGATGTACTGGCTGCTGATAGATCAAATGATGCAACTGGTGTTGCTTCGACTGTTGCACTCGACACAACTGGTCTAGATGTTAGTGAAGTTGAATTAGCACTTGTACTACCGGAAGTAGATGTTATAAATGTATTACCTGTAACGGCATTAACAACGTGACTGCCTGATATTCCACCAATTGAACCTAGTACAACACTATTGCCTGTTAGGTTACCGTGCCTTGGACTTTGTATAACTACATTGCCTGATACGCCATCTTTGTATGTTACAAATGTTAATAGATTTAAGTCTGCGCCATCACTATAGTCTGCATAATCTTTTGCAACTGTAATTGTTTTATTTGTTGAATCAATAGCAGTAACATTTCCTTGGGTACCGTGTATTTGTGATGCATCTGATGCATTGTCATATAAGAAATAAACAACATCATCAATTTCTGTGTTTTCAACATTCTCAACTGTTAATACAATCTTATTACTTCCATCTTGTGAAACTGTTGATATTTGTCTTGTTATACTTGAAGCATTATTTGGTAATGTAGCTGTTAAGGTCTGCCCAGTTGAACTATATGCTGACACGGCTAATACTTTACCAGCTGAGAGCCAGTCGTTACCACCCTTAACATATACATGATTGTAATAACCAGATGAGTCGTATAAGCCATCACTGTCGATTGAATAACTGCCTGTTAATAAATTTCCTGCTAACGCAATAGAACTTCCGCTTGCAGTTGATACAACGCCGGCTCTGGCCGTATCATTTTTTGTTAAGTATAATGTGCCCAATGTTTCTGCATACGAAGCAGTGTCTGGTGCATACTTTACATCTGTCGCAACTTGAATATGTTTAAACTGCATACCAATGTAACCAATACCAATGCCACCTGCGACTCTAACATTGTCTGCTGACAGTTGTCTATAATTAATTATGTTTTTATCTGCGTAAAACCCAGCTTTGCCTGTTTTACCAATTGTGGTATTTCCTAGAGCTTCGATAACTGCTGTGTTGGCATAGTATGATGTTGAAATTTCATCAGCACCACTTGGAGATGTTCTAAGTGAGAGCGTGTGGGTATGATCCGACAAGGATAAAGTACCTGTCTGTGAGAAAAAGTAATCATTACCGGATGCTATTGTAGCTACATTAGATGGACTAAGTACTGTACCGTTCTTGAGAACTGTTAAATCTGCAGGCACAAAAACATTACCTGTTATGTTGTTCTGGAAGTCAGCTGTACTTGCAATGTTTGTAAATACTCTACCGAGCCTTCCGTACTCATTTGCCTCTGAGGATGCCGCAACATTAGTTGCTGGTGTCCAACTTACACTATCTGTAACACCATCAAACTCACCTTTATCGTATACCTTATGCGGAACGATAAATTTAATCATTTGAACATTGGCTAAACTTGCTGTAGTACTCTGAGCACTAGCAGTCTTTTCAAAGTTGCCTGTCTTATTGTAAATGTCAGATACCGCATCGGTTGTGTCTGCACCAATATAAATTTGTCTGCTATCTGTAGCAAACCCTATTTCACCCGGTCGCAACGGCTTAGGGAGGTCTTGCTTCTGACCTCTGCGTTGTTGCATTCGTACGATTTTTGTTGTTTCTTCTGCCACTGTTAAGCCTCTCTTATTACTTAACAGTATTTATCACTTTGAACTAACTAAACTTTATTATAATAGTCCGCTAGTCTCATTGCCCATTTATTGCAGTATTCTTCAAATTCGTCGCCTTCTATAACAAAGTCTGCATAGTTAGCTTCTCGGTCTACCATTAGAATAGCAACCTGCTTGATATTTGTACCAAACATTTCATTGTGTGCTAGTGCGTATGCACAACCTTGCATGAAGTAGTCTTCAATCCATTTACGAGGCTTGATCTTTTTAGAAGTCTTGAAGTCAATAATACTTTCAACACCGTTAAACATACCCACAGCATCGCTTGTACCTGCGTATAAGCCCTTAGCTAACAGAGCTACTTCAACACCCCATATCTCATCTACTTGGCTTAAACCTTTTGCAATCATTACATTTAGCATGTCTCTAGCCATTACGCTTACAACATTATTACCTTTGATCTCGTAATCTTCTACTAGTACAAACTTTTCTAATGCATTATGCACCTTAGTGCCTAACCCAGCAGCTTCTTGACTGACGCGATTAGCTTCGGCATCGCCTACACGTTTACGCCAATTGATAAGAGCTGTCTTATCACCAGTATCCGAAAGTACTGTAGTTACACTAGGTACAGGTTGATTGTCTTCACCGGTGTATTGGCGTTGTCCGTTTTTTGCTGTTACCCTTTTGAGAGTTGGGTAAGTGAACTTTTCTACTAGCATGTAATAAGCCTTTATAATTTAAACAATAGTATAACACATAGTGATATTGTTGTCAATAAAAAAGGCATATAAAAATGCCTTTTGTTTCAATAACTTACGTTATTACCAACTAATATTCCATTGCAATGAAGTTGCATCGCCGGGATCTGTGATAATACTAACACCGTAGCCTAGCTTAGTGAAGTAGTTTTTTACATAGTTAAGTTGATCTAGTTTAGTTGGGTCTGTAGTAATACTGTTCCACACATAGTAGTACACATTACTGTTAGTCATTGTAGAATTGTTTACATTTGCGTAAAGTATACCAGCATCAACATTAGCATATACTGCGTTTTCTATAGCAGTTACTTCGTTGTGGATTACAGTATTATTTCTAGTACTGCTTCTTGCTGTTTTAGCATTTATGAATATCCCAGGCATTGTTACGCTATCTCCGTATTCATTGCAGTTGCAGCTGCACCTTGAGCTAAGTCAGATACTGTACTAGCTGCTTCTTCATCATCACCTACACTTAGTTCTGCTGGTAATTGATTTTTAGGTTTAATGGAGTCTCTGTTTACACTACTAGCATGTCCGCTCTTATCAATTGCTGCGATAAGTTCGTCTGTTGTAGTAACATAGCCTTGCTTTGCTAATAATGATCTAAATTCTTCAGTGGGAATATCTTCTATACCTTTAACTGCTACTTTTGTTAGCAAGTCTTGTACGGTTAGAATTAAGTCGGAAAAATATCCTTCTGATATTACTTCGTTGATTAACATTTTAGACCTCTACGGGGTTTCTACCTAGTGGCTCTTCTTCAGGGCCGGCTGCTGCAGGTTCATTAACATCCATTACTGGCTCGTCTAATCCTACTTCTGGTTCTGCAACTGCGCCTAAATCTGCAGTATCACCTAATCCCATATCATCTGTGTTTACAACTGTGCCAGCACCAATTAATCCTGCAATAGCATTATCAATTCCTATTTTAGCAGCTTTTGATCCTTCGATGTAAGTTGTTAATAATACATTAACACTGTCTGCAAAAGTAGCTGCTGCTTGAGCACCCATTTCGCCACGCATTTGATCTGCAATTGCTGGTATACTTTCGTTTGCCATACGTCCAATTTCTTCAACATGTCCTTGGATGTCGTCTGCTAATGCTCTTACTGCCATTACAACTTCTGCTTCTTCGATACTTGTACCTTCAACTTCTTCGCTAATCATATCGTCTACGATAGAGTCAAACATTGTGCTTTCGTTTTTCTTGTCGCCAGTGACTTCATATTCTTCACCGTCTACTGTAAATTTCTTTTCGCCTTTTGCAATAGCATCTTTTCTAGCACCAGTAAATTTGTTTTGTTCTGCTACTTTAGCACCAAACATTTTAATACCGTTTCCAACTGCATCTTCTTCTAAACTGTTTAGGAAACCAACAACTGCATCTCTGCTTTTTTCTGTTACTTTAGCAAAAGATTCTAATTTCTCTTCAATTGCTTGTAGGCTTTCGTTACCTGATAATTCAACACCACACTCTTTAGCAAGTTCTCTAAGCAAAGAATCGTTAAGGTCTGTTTCTGGGATATACTCGCCTTCTTCTTCGATACTTTCATGTGTACCACCACATGATTCTACATAGGTTTTTGCTGCTGAAAGGATAATTGGCATAACGTGTTCGTCATCATATGCAAAACGTGAATCCATTCTGTATTGATTCATACACTCGCCACAAGCTTCATCCATTGTGTAGCCACTGTCCATTAAGCTGCAAACACTTGCGTTGATCATTTCTTTCATATCACCATGTGCAGGTGACTCGGCATACATGCCTTCTAAGATCATAGTTTCTATAACATCTTTGATGCCTAAAAACTTTGCGTATTCCGGCATTTGCTGAAACTTAGTGTTATTACTTTTTATTAGATTTATGCTTTTTAAAGCAGTTTCTAGTAAACCGTTTAACTTTGCTTTCCTAGGAAATCCAGTAGTCTTTAATGACACACCAAATTCTTCCTT
>Ga0209192_10002479_pt1 | contig 13152 bp, 10 predicted proteins | sample ArcticOcean_MG_C_11_FD_187433 | JGI IMG/M metagenome (GOLD analysis project Ga0209192, IMG submission 187433) | Marine microbial communities from western Arctic Ocean - ArcticOcean_MG_CB2_154 (SPAdes) (version 2) | ecosystem: Environmental > Aquatic > Marine > Oceanic | place: Arctic Ocean... | reverse complement strand
ACTCAGATCGACCAACAAAGAAACAAGTAAACTCGGTCTTATCCTGGTCACGTGCCTGGTCATTGCGACCATTGCGTGGAAAATCTTTCATAAAGACTATTTAGCGGCTGAACGTTTTGAATTCGTGTCGCCACTCACAACCACAGAACTTATCTTGGGTTGCCTTTTTGTTATCGGAATTCTCGAACTTTGTCGAAGAGCAATTGGAATCGCATTGCCAGTCATTGTTGGTGTGTTGTTTTTGTATTGCTTCGTTCCAGACCTACCCGGCGTACTCAAGCACCAGGGCTATTCACTGGGTCTATTGGCCGACGTTCAGTTCCTGACCTTTGCCGGTGCCTTTGGCATCCCGCTCAGTGTCTCCGCAAGCTACATTGCGCTGTTTATTATTTTCGGGGCGTTCATGGAGCAATCCGGACTGGGTCGACTCATCATCGACCTTGCCAATTATGCAGTTGGTCATTACCGTGGCGGACCGGCGAAGGTCTCGGTCGTGGCGAGCGCCTTTACGGGGACGATTTCTGGAAGTGCTCCGGCCAACGTCATGACTACCGGCACACTCACGATCCCACTCATGATCAAGACCGGTTATCCAAGGCATTGGGCAGGTGCCATTGAGGCCGCGGCCTCAACCGGTGGGATTCTGATGCCGCCGATTATGGGCGCGATTGCATTCCTCATGGCTCAATACACCGGCATTCCTTATCTGACTATTGCGGCTGTCGCTATTGTTCCCGCACTTCTCTATTTTCTAGGTATTTTTCTTGCCGTCCACTGGACCGCGGTTCGACACAATATAGGTGGCGTGTCCGACCGCACAGACAGTATTAAACGCATGATTATTGGTCGTGGACATTTGATATTGCCAATCTTTGTACTGATTGGTTTTTTGGTCGAGGGATTTTCACCACAATACGCGGTGTCTTACGCAACCATTGCGGTCATTGTACTGAGCTGGCTCCGACCAAACACAGGAATGGGCCTCAAAGATATTGCAAATGCCCTGTATTCAGCAGCAAAGGGCATTTCCTTTGTTGCGATTACCACTGCCGTTGCGGGCATGGTGATCGGCGTCTTCGAGATGACGGGGCTGAGTCTCAGCGTGGCTCAGGAAATCAGTTCGCTCGCGATTGGTCTTTTCAGCGGACTCCTTCTGACGATGATGATTTCGATCATCCTTGGATTGGGCGTGCCACCCTCTGTTAGCTACATCGTTCAGATTGCGGTCACGATTCCTGTCGTTATTGGGTTCTTAAAAGCCGACGGACTGCCGCCAGAGGTCGCGCTAATTGTTGCCCATTTTTTCGTGATGTATTACGCCTCACTGGCCGTGCTCACACCACCCGACGCACTGGCCTCAATCGCAGCCGCAGGCATTGCAAAATCGCCGGTCATGAAGACGGCGATGTACGCGACCAGGGTTGCCTTTGTGGCATTTATCGTGCCTTTTTTATTCGCCTACAAGCCAACACTATTACTCCAAGGGCCGATTAATTTAATCTTAATTGATGTTGGTCTCGCCATTATTGCTGTAATCTTTGGTTCAATTGCTCTTGAAGCGTACCGAATCAGTTGGGTATCGCACTCATTACGCGCCTTGAGCGCACTTGTCGCGATTGGCTGCGCATGGCCAGATCATTTAATCAATGCCGCCGCGTTCGGCTTAGCTCTAATTATTGGACTTCTGATCTGGCGTGGATCGCAAAAAATTCTTATTTGATATGGATACACTAAAAATAACTGGCCCAGACTAAATCGAAACATATCGTCGATCGGGCCATGAGGTAATACATGGAATTAATCTGCTCACTGACTTCACCCTACGCACGCCGTGTTCGGGTTCTTGCAATTGAACTTGGCATCGAATCAATGATTCAAGTCACCGCAGTAAGCCCACGAGAATCCAAAGACCTGTGGCGCCTCAATCCGATCGGAAAAGTACCGACCTTAAAACTGGATGACGGATCGGCCATTTTTGATTCACTGGTTATTTGTGACTACCTAGTCGATCAATTTAAACCGGGATGGGGACAACCAAACAACATTTCTCAATGGGAATACCGGACACGATTGTCCCAACTGAACCAGACCAGTGACGCCGGCTCCCAAATGCGTAAGTTGTTGGGTCAAGAACCGCCACAAGAAAAGGCGGCATGGTTTCAGTTCGATAAAATCAAACGAAGCATTACGCATATCAACGCCAATTGGGCTGATTTTGAATCCGAGCTCTCGCTGGTAACGATTGGTCTTGGGTGCACAATGGACTGGCTATATGTTCGATTCCCGGAGCAGCCATGGGAAACCGAATTCCCTAGAATCCACAAATGGTTTCAAGAATTTAAAAAACGGCCATCAATGCAACAAACAAAGATCTCAGGCTAAGCCATCTGCGACTGATTAGGGATGCTCTTTCTCGGTAAACCAATCAGTCGGTAATTCGTGGCCAAGGCCCTTCTTTTCGGCTTCCTTCAAACACCGTGCAGCAACCACCGCGAACTGAAGTCCTAGACCCAAGTCATTCACAAAACAGGTGCGATCCGTTGGCGACTTGCGGGGGACTTCACGACCTGCAACCAGGCTCGGCAGCGTCAGGCATTCGCTAAAATCATAGCGATCACGCATTTCCCAGCCCCGTCCCTGGCTATGATCAGGCACTTCCAGACCGGCGGCCTTTGTCAGTAATGGGGCACCATGACCAAGATGCATCACGACTGCGTCTGCTTTTGTTAATGCATCTGGGGTGATTTCTGACATCTTAATCGAGCCAATGTGCATCCCAGTCTCAAACCAATCCTCTTGAAAAACCGACTCAATTGCATTGGTCGCGCACAACACAATACCCGCACCCTGAATCGCTTCCTTTGGATCGCGGCAAGCAATGATACGAGCCGAGACCTGGTCAGACATTTCTCGAACAAAGGCCTCGCAATTGTCGCGATTGGGACTAAAACAACGGACCGTTTGAATCTCTGGACGGGCCGCACAAATCGCAAGTACCTGCGCACCTGCCTGCCACCCAGATCCAAGCACAGCAACTTCCTGAACACCCTGGTTGGCCAGTAAATTAGCGCCAATCGCACTGGTCGCACCAACACGCATTCGTTGGATCACACCATCAGGCATAATCGCCAGTGGTTGTCCGGTTTCGATCGAAAACAATAAGACTAATCCGGTATAACGATTATTTGGTGCGGCCGGCACTTTAACCCGGCGGATGGTATCCCCGACCGAGGGCCAGGTCACAATATCTGAGTTAATTCGGACCGCACCAACACCTGCCGACGGCGCGATCCCGTCCATTGTTTTTAAGCCATAAATTCGATCACCACTCGGAACAAGCGTGTCGGAGCGCTGTCGCGTGACCGCAATCCCCTGATCCAGGTCCAGATACGCCGCCTCCAAGTCGTCGATACAGTCTTTGATCGAAAGGACTGAGGTAATGTCTTCGTTTGATAGGATCAGCGTCATGGTATTTCCTTTATTATGTCTTCGTTTTTCTGGAATAAAAAAGGCAGGTTGCCTGAAATCTCGCGTAAAATTGAAACCTGTTCGTTTAATACATTGAATCTGGAGATCTCAGTCAATGGCTATCACTATTTATCACAATCCAAACTGCAGCACCTCTCGCGATACCGTACGCTTTTGTAAGGATGCTGGATTTGATCCAGTGATTATAGAATATCTTCAGTCTGGCTGGACTAAAGAACTCATCCAGCAGTTGTCATCCGCGTTAGATAAAACGCCGTTTGAGATGCTCAGACCCAATGCCCAAGCAGACATGAAAAAGCAAAGCCCCCAACCAACAGACGCCGAGATTATTGAGTCGATGCTTGCGGATCCCATCCTTGTCGAGCGTCCGATCGTGGTAACGCCTAGAGGTACATACTTGTGCCGTCCACTGAGTAGCGTGACAGACATACTCGACGCATTCCCGAAAAGCCCATGGATTTCTGAGAAGGGCGTCGAAATTATTTAGCTAGTTAAGCCTTAGATTGATCTACTCGTTTGATAATCAGAAAGAATGAGTAAACGAATTTATTCAATTCTTTCATTCAGACAACCCTCGCTAGTTAGTGCGCGTCGAGTGCGCAACCCTTGATGATGCAACGGCGGAGCATTCGCTTTTCTGCAGCCGGAAAATCAGAACGCGCATGGCATGAAGACCAGTTATCCCAGATCACAAGATCATCCACCGACCAACGGTGGTGGAAAGTTGCTGCATTTTCTTCGATCGCGCGGAAAAGATGATCCAATAAATCATTATTCGGCACATCCGAAAATTGAATCGTACACAGCGGATTCACATAAAGCGCAGGCTCTGACGTTCTGGGGTGTTTAATCACGACCGGGTGCTCTGCTTCCCGAGCCGAACCACTGGAGGGAATCGATTGTGGGCGGGCATTTATATTTCGGTAATCGAATTGATGAACTGCTGTCTTACCAATCAATTCAGACTGAATCTCAGTCGGCAAATCCCGATAAACCTGCCTCATATCAACGAATCGCGTTTCACCACCTGTGCTTGTGACATGCAGCGCATACAACAGCGTTGCCCGATAAGGCTCGTCAATGAAGCATCCATCATGATGGAGCCACATCTCACCATCAGGCAATGACCCAATTGGTTCGCCATTTTCACGAACATTCGTGACCAATCCAATCAAATGCGCGTACTCAGACTGCTCGGCTCGACGGTCAGCCGGCCGAGACCGCTCGGAGGGTGTTCCAAAAACCTTTGCGAAGCTGATCTGATCCGCCTCAGACAGCTTCTGATTTGGAAATACCAAGACCCCATAACGGTCAAGCGCCGCGTTAAGATCGCGAACACAATCGGCGTTCAAATCCTGAAGATCGGCGTCGATTACACGCGCGCCGAACTCAGGACAGATTGGATCAATGACGAGTCCACTCATGACGTCGGAATGAATTTTTCCATTTTCGCTTCGACACCATTCTTTTTCATCTCTTCCAACCAGACGCGATGAACTTCTGGGTTTTGGTCTTCGTACTCGATTTGATCGCCACCCTCTTTCAAGCTGGTTGACACCGCACCCTTCTCACCGGGCTTTAGGCCCAGCAAAGAACGACGGTTAGCCGTTGTGAACGGATACCGCGTACCACCAATGCCTGTTGCCAGGTAACGTGCTGGATTCGTTGACGTATTAAAGTGCTGATGGAACTCCTGATCGGCTGGCGGGAATACAACACCATGCTTCCAGTCGACCCGCTTGAGGTCCTTGTCACCTTCATGCCACAGCATTGAATACCCATGACCCGTCACACACATTACATGGAATCCAGGCCCATGCTTGTGGCCTTTCTTGTACGTTCCGACTGGCATTTCTGAGATGTGTGCGTGCATGACACCATCCGCGAGTACGAACATGATGTTTGATCCGCCGGCACCACGATCGCCCCATGACTGGAGTTCGATCTCTCCAAGGTCAGGCACGAAATTGGTTTCCCACATATGATTGCCCTGACGAATTTCATGGAAATCACCGTCGCCCGTGAAGTAACCATCCTTTCCGGCACGTCCTGAGAAATCATAAGTATTCTTGAATACAAACGTTTCATCGTGAAATAGATTCATAATCGTTGGGCAATTCGTCGTGCTGACTAGTAAGGCCCTGTTCTGCCCACTGCCGTTAAAATGGCGGTACTTAGCATTCAGAGGAATAGCAAACAGACTGCGTGGAGACCACTCAAATAAGTGTGTTTGGCCATTGGCCAGCTCAATCTGAGTCGAACCATTCCCTTCCAATACATACACCACCTCTTCGAACAGATGCTGCTGAGGACTCGTTGAACCGCCTTTCTCAAGCTCAAACAAGAACATGCTTGAAAAATCACCACGACCGGTCAAATGGACGGCAGCACCTTTACAACCAAACCGCGCCCAATTCGCAACCGGCACTGAGAACAAATCGATCCCAATATCTTCAACAACAGGAACACCTTCCCTGCCAACCCACTCAAGGTAAGGGTCTACCCCATAACGCGGCTCACCGACCGACATAGCACTACTCCTTTTATGTAATTACTTAACTTTGTTCTGCGTCAAAAATTAATGATTTGATGACAATTGGAATCACACCGGGTGGAGAAATCATTTCGCCCACATCGATATAATCGAGATCTGATAAAAGAACGCCATCCAATGATAAAACGTTCGAAACGCCCAATTCATCAACAAGAATTTTACCAATCAAGCGCCCAACATCGCCATCAATCACAATAATCAGTGGATTTTCTCGTGGCGATTTACAAAAGCTATCAACAATCGCACCCGCGACTGTTGCCAACCGTTCGTACAATGGCATTCCGCCCCACACAAAGGCGAGCGCAAGTGTCTCTTTTGGATCAAGGTCGCGCATCAAACACGCACTCGAGATTAGATCAGACAATTCCTTACGATCAAGACGATCTCTTGCCAAATCCAAGTCCGGGTTAATGACCGGAACATTCCTCAAGGGGAGGTGTTCCAAGCTTTCGCCATAGATTGTCTTTCCACTGACCTGGACCGTAAACTGGGACGCTCCAATCACCGTGGCGCGAATTCCGTGGGAGACAGGAACCAGATCAAAACCATCCAACTCGTTGGTTAGAGATCGAGAAATCAATCCTCCCAAGTCCATTGCGATATCGCCCAAAGAACGTGTCTCTCGACCATAAATATATTCAGACACGCCACCGGAGAAACTGATAATCGTCGGCTCAACTGACCAACTCAAGGGCTCTGTTAATGCTAATTTTTGCGTTAGCAAGTCTGGAGACGCCCGCAAAATAACCCCTGACAAGACTTGAGCAAGTCGCTCAGTAATCTGAAGCCGTAATTCCGGTGACTGCATCTGATCTTCGTCGAGCACTGCACCAATATCCAATGCCGTATCAATCGCGGCCTGATCCGCTCGGTCCCAGACCGCACCGTCTGCAGACGCAATTAATCGTCCGCCAATCGCATACGCGGCAACCGATACAACGCGCCCGTCATCAATCAGCGCAAGTTTGGTCGTGCCACCACCAATATCGACATGAAGTACTGGCTGTTTCCGTGACTTCGACATTGCTGTTGCGCCCGATCCGTGCGCTGCAAGTACGCACTCAAGTCGATGACCTGCCGTTGCGCACACAAATTTCCCAGCATCTTTGGCGAACAGCTCATTAATGAGTCTGGCATTCGAGCGTTTGATCGCCTCCCCAGTCAGAATCACGGCACCACTGTCGATATCTGTGGGCGCCAGTCCTGCCTGGGCGTATGCATTCTTAATAAACAGACCAAGGGCATCAGAATCGATCAGACCTGATGCCAGAAATGGCGTGAATTGAATTTCGGATTCCCACAAGATTTCACGACTAATCACTTCATAACGACTGGACAGTGATTGTGTTTTGCGTTGCAGGTGAATCTTAGCAAAAATAAGGTGCGACGTTGACGAACCGATATCAATGCCAACCGTCACTAATTCGATGTGTTCCTGCTCCCAAATTGAGTCAGCGTTAGCCTGCTGTCCCACACTGGAGGGATGATGGTGATGACCGTCATGGAGCTTCAACACTTGCTTGTAACCTTTATCACTTAGATACCTAATTGAATTTCGAAAATAAAAGGGGATGTCAGACAATCAGCCTAAAAACATCCCCTTTTTTAGGACGATTAACGAATCGCGTCAATAGTACGCGCGATTACCGCCTTAGGCGTCTTATATGCTTCTGCCACTAACTCGGCCACACGATCACCAGAAATCGGAGACAAGTTAACGCCACCTTTCGCAGCCTCAGCTAAGAACTCAGGATCAGACATCGTCTTCATGAATGCATCTTGTAACGCCTTAGCACGCTTTGCTGGAACTCCAGGAGGTGCTAGGTATGGACGTCCAAGACCTTGTCTTGCGAACATTAGATTCAGAATCTGCAAAGACTCTTTGTCTTTTGTTAGATCCATAACCAAAGGCACGTTTGGCAGGTCTGGATGCTTTTCTGTCGACATTTGCATCAACAAGACCAAGTCTCCACTCGCGAGTAGTTCCTTGTTTTTTGACTTGATCGATGACCATGACCAACCACAACGAGCATCTAGCTCACCAGCAATCATGCCCTTTACGATGTCAGAACCGCCGCCATAAGGACCAACAACTTTAAACTTTGTTCCAAGAACAGCGTTCAGAAGCTTTGGAAACTGATCCGTATCAGAACCACTGCCGTTACCACCAGTTGTCACTTCACGAGTCTTCAGCTCTTCCCATGACTTCATTCCAGTCCGCTTCACAGTGGCGCAAATTGAAACCTCGTTGTTTGCAGATCCAAGCCACGTGAACTGGTCTGCAGAAAACTTAGCTTTGGAGTTGCCAAGCAATGGCTCAAATGGAGCACCACGCGAAATTGCGCCAATGACTGTGCCGTCCTGCGGCGCGCCTTCCCATAACCAGTTTGTAAGCTTGACGCTTCCTGCGCCAGGCATGTTTTTAGGAACCACGTTTGGGTTTCCAGGAATATGCTTGCCAATATGCCTCGCCAGTAAGCGCGCATAATTGTCATATCCACCACCTGGCTTGTAACCGATCCGTAGCTCGATATCCTTGCCTTTGTAAAAATCAGCTACTGCATTGGCATGTACATTCGCTTGTGCACCAACTGATGCAACCGCATATGCAACGCCAATCGCCGCTGTCTGGAGAAGTTTTTTCATTATATTTCCTCGTTTGTTAAAGCCTGCCTATACAGACTAGATAATTCAGCGCTAATTGTAACCGTGCGCTCATACGGATTTAATCTCGGTTGCCTTGCATCAACGTCTTTCTTACATGGTTGGAATCACGTCATGCAATATTGGAAAATACGTTCCAAGAACCGTTACCGGCCACGTAATGTGAAATCCCTGGTCAAACACAAAATAAATCAAGCCCGTAATAGCCATCATGTAAATCAGGGTTGCCTTCCATGATTCGCGGCCTCTGAATCGCATATAGCCAATCACAAACGCTATTGCCGAAAGCAAAATTCCACCAAACGCCCAGACCGCAATAAAGCCAACCAACCAACCAAAGAACTCCAATACTCTGATGTTGTAGGCTGCTCGCCCGATCTTTCCAAGATCCACAGCCAGATCCAACACACCATCTTCATCATTAACGGTTTGGTTTACTGGCCTATTGAAAATGGTCAGGACAAAGGTAGTGACCACACACGCAAGTGTGACTAGAACAATCACCTGCGGCGCTCCTTGGGATTCAAAATCCCAAGAAAATGTCTGCCACAGCGTCCATAACAAGAGAGTAATCACAGCGATCGGAAAGAAATCGACGTTCTTAAAGACAGCCGGCGAAAATTTCAACAATTGGGCACCGTCTTTTTTAACGAAAATCTTCTTGAAAAGTGGCTGAAACAAACTAATCGCAGCCAACGACAACATCACGAAACAGATCGGCTTAAGCATCCAACTCCACTCATAAAGCTGATATGAAATGCGCATATAATCTTCAATAATGCCGCCAAGAACAAAGCCAAGAATGAGCGGTGGTCGAGGCCATCGCAAGTGCTTCATCACCCAGCCAACAGAGCCAAAAATCAGCAAGGTGGCGAGATCACCCCAATCAGCGGATGCTTGGTACGCACCCACCATCATGATGCAAATAACGCCAGGAATGACCAACGTGTAACGAAGTGTCGCAATTTTTGCAAACTGGCCACTAAACGCAAAACACAGACCCGCGCCCAAAATATTTGCCAACGCAATTGACCACACCATCGCGTACGTGACTTCTAGGTTCGTGGTGACCATTGATTTGCCAGGCTCTAGGCCATGGATCATGAACCCGCCTAGTAGCAAGGCCATCGAGGCCGATCCTGGCACGCCAAACGCAATCGTCGGAACCAGTGATCCACCCTCTTTCGCATTGTTCGCACTCTCCGGCGCGATCACACCACGAACATCTCCCTTTCCGAATGTTTTTTCAGCGCCTTTACACGTCTTGGCCGCGTACCCGTAAGCAATCCAGTCAACCACGGCCGACCCAAGGCCAGGAATTGCACCAATCATGGCGCCTAACGACCCACACTTCGCAACAAGCCACCAATTCTCCAACACGTCCTTCAAACCGGCGACCATGCCATCTTTTAAATTGTGTTTGCTCGTTTCCGAAATTGCTGTTCGTCTTGCAGCCACATCACAAATTTCTGGCAACGCGAACAGACCCAGTGCGACAGGAAGTAGCGGTAAATCATCCAGTAGATAAAGTGTATCTAGTGTCCAACGGTCCTGGCCCGTGGTCGGATCGCCACCAACCATCGACAAGAGGATTCCAAGTCCTGCCATCGTCAGTCCACGCAACGGCATCGATCCCGACAACGCAGACACCATTGAAATTCCAAAGATCGAAAAGGCAAGTAATTCGGGGGAATTGATGGCCATGAGGATCGGCCGAAGCACTGGGATGGTCAGCCCCAGCAAAAAGGCACCCCACAAGCCACCGATCAATGACGCCGCATACGCCGCACTCAGGGCACGACCAGCCTCACCATTTTTAGCCATGCTGTGCCCATCCAGGACCGTCGCCTGGGATGCCGATGTTCCAGGTACGCCAAACAGTACGGCAGGAATCGTGTCACTGGTGGACGTCACCGCACCAAGTCCCAGCATAAATGCAAAGGCCGAGTAAGCATCCAAATTAAAAGTAAATGGCAGCAGTAAAGCAAGCCCAGCAACGCCGCCAACGCCCGGCATAATTCCGAGTGCCAATCCAATTAACGTACCAAAACCGAGATAAAATAATCGCTCCGGGTCCATCAGTACACCAAGAGCCGAAAATGCGACGTCTAATAAAGAGACTTCCACTGCAAATAACCTGTAATAAAACCGTTAAGTGCAAGCTAGCATGTGCTGATCTTCGATTAAAGCGATTAAGAAATAGCAGTTCCGTTTGGACCTCGACGCAAAGCTGTTCTAGTCAGGAAACAAATAATCATGGCCTGTTGGAGCCTTGGGAAGATCCCGCCCTAACTTGAACGCTTTAATTGATTCTCTGATCTGGCCAGCGATCGGCACGGGCATCCGAACTCGATCGGCTTCCTGAAGAAACAAGGCCATATCCTTTTCAGCCCACAGGGCAGGCCTTTCATCCGCCCTTGTGCTCATTGCCCAGTTTGCACCACTGCTTTTTTCAAGAACCATGCGTAATTTTTCTCGGTCAACTCCAAACCGCTCGCCAAGATCAAGTCCCTCAACCGAGGCCGTTAAACAGGACCACAAGAGATAATTATTGATCATTTTTCCGACCTGTCCTGAACCCGGCGGCCCAAGCCATTCAATGTCTGAGGCCAAACGCTGAAGCATGGGCTCAACCTCGCTGAGGACGGTTTTGTCGCCACCGACAAAAATCAGCAATTCGCCATTCGCCGCCGCAGACTCACCACGAGCGAGCGGACAATCCAGTAAACGAATCAGTGACTCTCGCGAAATCCGTTCTGATAAGGCCTGCATGTATGACGGTCTAACCGTCGCACAGACCACCAAAATCTTGGGGGTGTCCGCACTCGCGAGCACTCCTTCAGCATCAAAGATAACGGACGTCACATCATCCTCAGAACCGACCACCACAAAAATAACATCAGAACATCGCGTTAATTCCTGAATCGAATCACACCAAGCGATCCCGGCCGCCTCAACACCATCCTTCACTGATGGAATGACGTCCGTCCCGGACACAGCACAGTGACCCTCAAGCCGGGACGCCATCAACTTGCCCATCCGGCCCATTCCAATAAAGCCCGCACGCAACATTTACATCACCCCTATTAACGATTTTTTAAGTCATCACCGGTCAATCGCGGCCCGATCAGGTTGATCAGTTGCGAATGTCCTGCAAGAAATAACTGGTCGGAATTTCGAAGCCATGACCCGCAGCAATCGATTTTTCATAAACAAGTCCCGCCACCGCATGAAACTGATTGCCCTGTAAATTACCGCGTTCTGAATAGGTGATATCGCTTGTGCTGCGCGCAAATGGCTCATCGCTCATGATGCTGGATAAATAAGTCAGTCGACTACTTCCCATTTCTCGGTGGGCACGCTTTTTCGATGGACGCATCGAGTCAGAGAAGCCGGCCCGCGTCCTCCACGTCAAATGCTCATCATCAAACTTTTGATCTTCCCAACCAACGGGTGATTCAGTATTTCCAAATCTTAGAAAACGAGTGATTTGAGACTGAATTTCTGACGGAATACCACCACCACCACCAATATTGATGACATGCTGGCCCGGCTCAAGGTATTCGGGCTTAATGACTGGTATCGCCGAATCCGTACACCCCATCAAAATGTCAGCACCCTGGACTGCTTTCTCAGGCGTATCCATAGGCATAACCCGCACACCCAATTCTTTCGACATTTCATCCGCAAAACGTTCACGATTTTCACGCGTAGGGCTGTAAACAGAAACCGACGTAATATCACGAACACAGACGGCCGCCCGCAGATGATCCCGAGCCATCCCACCCGAGCCCAACAAACCAATGTGCTTAGCATCGGGACGACTCGCGTACTTAATCCCAATCGCGCCATCGGCTGCGACTCTCATGTGCTGGATGACACCATCATTAATTAAGGCCAGAGGCTCGCCATTTTCAACTGAAAATAAGAGAATAAATCCACAAAACGTGCCCGGTTCAACGCAATACTTTTCTTGCGTTATTAGACCTTCTTTTTCCTCATGAAAAATCATGTCCGATTTGCATCGAATCGCAAAATAACCGCCCAGCATACCGCCCTCCATCGATCCCCATCGATACAGCGCATCCGAACGCTGTCCTGGGATCTCGATATCAATACGTGGTCTGCAAACAGCCCTCCCATCGAAAAATGCACGATATGCATTTTCTAATGCATCGATAATCTCGTCCATTTTGACCAATGAAGCGACATCCTGATTATTAATTAATTTCATCGAATCCTCTCAACTCACTGCGATATCAAGACCAATATCAAACGTTTCAGCAGACATCGTAAGCTGAGACGAAGAAATATAATCCACACCCGTTTCAGCAATTTCCCTGACCGAGCTCAGCCTTACGCCACCTGAGGCCTCCAGCTTAGCCCTGCCTGCTGTTAATTGGACTGCCTCAATTAGTGATGCAGTCTCAAAATTGTCCAGCAAA
>Ga0209192_10002475_pt1 | contig 13161 bp, 18 predicted proteins | sample ArcticOcean_MG_C_11_FD_187433 | JGI IMG/M metagenome (GOLD analysis project Ga0209192, IMG submission 187433) | Marine microbial communities from western Arctic Ocean - ArcticOcean_MG_CB2_154 (SPAdes) (version 2) | ecosystem: Environmental > Aquatic > Marine > Oceanic | place: Arctic Ocean... | reverse complement strand
TTACCTATCAATCCCCCTTGACTTGACCGCATATTAAACGTGCTATTTAAACCCTATTAGAAGCGGTTTAACTGGCATTTAAATGCTATTAAATAGGAGCGTTAAGGATTAAATAAAACGGCTTGATAGCCTACAAATACAAGGGCTTATAGAATAGGGATATATTAAAGCGGTGTTATTATGCTGTATATAGCTCTTAAAGCTATCTAGAAGGCTTATAGTAAGCACTTTAAACTAATTGAATAGGGTAGGCTAGGTTTAACATTTAATTGCTTGAACAGGCTTAAACGAAATGAATAAGGCATATAATGAATAAAGGTAATGAAATCAATGAGTTAGATGTTATCAAGACAGATGATGAAAGTTATCCACAGGTTGAGAGTCAAGAGTTATCCATAGACAATGAAAATAAACCTAATGAAATCAATAACTTACAAAATAATAAACAAAAGTTATCCACAGCAAAAAGAGGCAGAGGAAGACCCCGCCACCTTATTTTAGCGACCACCCAGTTGGAGGTTTATAAATTAAGTAGAGTAGGTACTAGGCATGAAGATATCGCTCTTCTATGTGGTTTCTCTGAAGACACGCTTGCCAAGTATTACAGTAAAGAGTTAGCTAAAGGTCGTATAGAAGCTAACGCCGCTGTAGCTGGTACATTGTATGAGAAAGCTAAACAAGGGGACACACAAGCAATGATGTTCTGGCTAAAAACAAGAGCTCAATGGAGTGAAAAGAATACTACAGAATTAACAGGAGAGGGGGGTGCACCCATTAATATCAAAGTAATAACAGGAATAGATTAACAAACCCCAGTACCCAAATTTATATTTTTTATAATTTTGAGTTCTATCTCTACCTCTACCTCTACCTCTAGGCGGACATAAAGTGTGCAGATATGCGGCGAAAAGTGTGCGAGATGTTGGCGGATATAGAAATTACTTTTAAAACAATAAATTAATAACAGGAAAAATTATGTGGTCATGGCATTGGTTTGCAGGTTTTCATTTTGGATTAGAATGGTATGAATCTGAAAAAATAGATGACAGTAAAAATAAAACACAGTATAGTTATTTTATTATAGATTTAGGATGTTTGCGAATACAAAGATGCGAACAAATTTAATGGCTAACGAGGAAAAAGATAATGAGAAAAAGAAAGAAACCACCGATAAGAAAATATTAAACAACAGACTAGAAGAACTACGAAGATGGTTTGATGCTATGAGTGATTGTGTATGACTGCCAAAAAAAAAGGTGCAGATGGAAAAGCCTGTTGGAAAGGTTATAGATTTGCAGGAACAAAAAAAGGCAAAGATTCTTGTGTTAAAGTAAAATCATCAAACAAAGCTAAAAAATATGCAATGGGATAAATTATGGAAGGCGTAAAACACTACACTAAAGATGGTAAAGAATGGAAAGGTAATATGCACAAAATGCCTAATGGTAGTTTGCATACAAATAAAACCCATACTCCAACATCACAGAAATTAGTACACTATAAAGACCTATCTAAAAAAGCTAAAGCTAGAGCATAATGGCTATTGATTACAGAGGTGAAAAATTTTCTGGTTACAATAAACCTAAACGAGCTAGAACAAAAACTAAAAAGTTTGCTGTATTAGCAAAAGAAGGTACAACAGTAAAGTTAGTTAGATTTGGTGATGCTAATATGACAATTAAAAAAGACCAACCAGCTAGAAGAAAGTCTTTTAGAGCTAGACATAAATGTGATGAAAAGAAAAGTAAATTAAGTGCAGGCTACTGGTCTTGTAAAAAATGGTAGTTTAAATTAACATAGGGTAACGACCTCATTAAGAGAGTTACAAGATATGAAAAAAAAAGAAGTATCAACAGGCTATAAAGCCAGAAAACCACAAAAAGAAATACACGAACTTGTTAAAGAAAATAGGTTTGTAGTAGTAGTTGCACATAGGCGTATGGGTAAAACTGTATGTGCTATTAATCAACTAATACATAGTGCATTAAACTGTGATAAACCGAATCCTAGATTTGCTTATATTGCACCAACATATAATCAGTCTAAAAGAATAGCATGGGATTACCTATTAGAATACACTAGACCATTAGGAGGTAAGGCTAATATAGCTGAACTTCGTGTAGACTTTATGGGTAGACGAGTATCTTTATATGGTGCAGATAATCCAGATAGTCTACGAGGTATCTATTTAGATGGTTGTGTACTAGATGAAATAGGTAACATTAATCCTACTTTATTTACAGAAATTATTAGACCTGCTTTAGCAGATAGAATTGGCTACTGCGTAGCAATGGGTACACCCAAAGGACAAAATCATTTTAAAGACTTACGAGATAGAGGTAAGAATAAAGATGGATGGGAGCTGTTAGAGTTTAAATCTTCAGAAACTAATATACTTGATAAAAATGAGTTGTTAGCTGCTCAAGCAGAGATGGGTGAAGATAAATACCAACAAGAATTTGAATGTAGTTTTAATGCTCCAGTAGAAGGAGCTTATTACTCATCATTAATTAATGTAATAGATGAAAAAAAACAAATAATAGACATTCCTAAAGATGAGCTTGCAAGAACATATACAGGATGGGATTTAGGAATATCAGATAGCACTTGTATCTGGGTAGCACAACTCGTAAACAAAGAAATAAGACTCATAGACTTTGTAGAGAATCATGGTGTAGGTTTAGATTATTATGTTAATTGGTTGAGAGAACATGACTATATGTACGCAACACACATACTTCCTCATGATGTAGCAGTTAGAGAATTAGGTACAGGTAAATCAAGAAAAGAAATGCTAGAAGAAGCAGGATTAAATATAACTATTGCTAGCAAACTAACAATAATGGATGGCATACAGTCAGCTCGTAAAATACTACCTCGTTGCTGGTTTGATACAGACAAAACAAAACAAGGATTAGATGCACTACGAAACTATCGTAGAGTGTTTGATGAAAAAAGAAATGTATTCCATGATAGACCCTATCATGACTGGGCATCTCACGCAAGTGATGCGTTCCGTTATTTAGCAGTAGGTCTTGATGAATCACCTATGGAAGCATGGAGTAAACCACTAGAACAAAACAGGGCATGGATAGTATAAATGGCATATAACAAAAAAACAATGAATAAGGATTCCGATGAAAGCCGAGAATTAGTAAATATTATTGGCTCTCATATTGACGATTCTTTAGGCTTTATCTCAACTGAAACAAGTTTAGAAAGAAGTCAGGCTCTTGAATATTACTTGAGAGAACCTTATGGTAATGAAGTAGAAGGTCGTTCATCTATTGTAACTGGTGAAGTTGCTGAAGTTGTAGATGGTGCATTACCACAAGTTATGAAAGTGTTTACTACAAATGCTAAAGCAGTAGAGTTTGAACCAGTTAATGAAGGAGATGGTCCTTTAGCAGAACAAATAACAGCTTATGTAAATCATATATTTTATAAAGATAACAATGGTTTTGAAATAATGCACGATTGGTTTAAAGATGCTTTGTTACAAAAGGTTGGTGTTGTAAAAGCCTACTGGAATGATAAAAAAGATACTACTATAGAAAAATATGAAAACCTAACAGAAGATGAACTTGCAATGTTAATGCAAGATGAAGAAGTTGAAGTGGTTTCTCAAGAAGAAGTTGAAGAAATAATAGAGCAAGACCCAGAACCAATCATAGACCCAGCTACTGGACAACCACCTATAGACCCTATATCTGGACAACCTATGGTAGATGAAATGGGTATGCCAGTAATGTTAGAAGTCCCACCTATTATTAATGTTTATTACAATGTTAAATGTAAAAGAACTAGCGATTCATCTAAAATTAAAATAGAAAATATAGCCCCAGAAGAATTTTTAATAGACAAAAGAGCAACAACTATTGAAGATGCTACTTTTGTAGCACAAAGAAGTTTAGTTACTCGTAGTGATTTAATAGCAATGGGATATGACCCAAAAATAGTTGCAGAATTATCTGTTGGCGATACTTTAGATTTTACTCCAGAAAGAACTGCAAGATTTGGTGCAGGAGAAGAACCATTTAATACTAATAATACTGATGACCAAAGTATGGAGTTAATTGAGTATTATGAATGTTATGTAAGAACAGATTTAGATGAGGATGGCATAGCCGAGTTACACAGAGTTTGCTATGCAGACAACCAGGTATTGATGCACGAAGAATGTGATTATGTTCCATTTCATAGTGTCTGTCCAATACCTATCCCTCATAAATTTTTTGGTCAATCGTTAGCAGATAGAGCTATAGATTTACAATTAATTAAATCTACAGTTACAAGACAAATGTTAGATAATTTGTATTTAACTAATAACTATCGTGTTGGTGCAGTTGAAGGACAAGTAAATCTTGATGACTTATTAACATCTACAGCAGGTGGTGTTATTAGAATTAAAAACCCTAATGCTTTAGTACCTATGACTGTGCAATCTAGTGCTTCACAATCATTTCCTATGCTTGAGTATTTAGATAACATACAAGCTAAAAGAACAGGTGTTAGTGATGCACAACAAGGATTAAATCCTGATTTATTATCTAATGTAACTGCTACAGCAGTATCAGCTATGACTTCTGCATCACAAGGTAAATTAGAGTTAGTAGCTCGTATCTTTGCTGATACAGGGATGACATCTTTATTTAAAGGAATATTACATTTAGTTTGTAAGTACCAACAAAAAGAAAGAATTATTAAAGTTCATAATAGTTTTATTCCTATGAATCCTAGAGAATGGAATACAGAATACAATGTAACAGTTAATGTAGGTTTAGGTACTGGTGGTAAATCAGAGCAACTAGCAACTATGCAAATGATTTTACAAAAACAAGAAGAAGTTATTAAAGGCTATGGATTAAATAATCCTTTAGTTAATATTAAACAGTATAGAGATACTCTTGCTAAATTTGTTAATATGGCAGGCTTCAAAGATGACTCTGCTTTCCTAATGGAAGTGTCAGAAGAACAAGCTATGGCTATGGCAAAACAAGCAGCAGAAGCTCCGCAAAAAGATGACCCTAATACTGCAGCAGCTAAAATTCTTGCGGAAGTTGAAAGAGAAAAAGCCCAAATGCAAATGCAATCTAAAATGGCTCAATTAGAAATGGATAAACAAGAAATGGAACTGAAGATGCAAAAAGAGTTGTTACAGCTTCAACAAGAAAGAACAGAATTTGAAAAAGAAATGGCTCTTAAAGAATTAGAGTTTGCACAAAAATCCGCAACAGATAGTGAAAAATCTGAACTTGCACAATCTAAAGAACTTATAAATGCTTTAGACAAAATTAATAACATTGCAGGAATGTAATGGAAAAACAATTTGAAATTAAAGCTGTATTAACTAATCAAGCATTTCTTGATGAAATAAAAGAGATGACTAAAGAGTGTTATGCAGAAATAGAAAACTCTAATCCAGAAGATGTAGCTATAAGAGAAAGAGCTTATCACAGGATTAAAGCAATAGATAACATGATGACTAGACTTCAATCTGTAGTCGATAACGACAAGATTAAGGATAAATCATGGACAATATTATAGGCATTTAGCCTGTATGGTATGCCACACCTAGATGGCAATTAAGGAAATACAATGAGTGAAGAAACCATGACTTCCAATTCAACGGAAAGTGGGTCAGACCTAACAATATCAGAAGCAACATCTGCGTTTGAAGGTATGTTATCCACACCAGAGGACTCTAACGAGCAACCAACTGAAAAGGAAGAAGATACACAAGAAGCAGAAGTAGAGGAAACAGAAGTTGAATTTGAAGCTGAAGAAACTGAAGAAGTTGAAGAGGTTGAAGAAGCTGAAGAAGAAACTGAAGATGAATCCGAGATTGAGGATGAAGAAGAAGTTGAGGAAGAACAAACTTTCACAGTTAAAGCAGCAGGTGAAGAAAAAAAAGTTACCCTTGACGAGCTTAAAAAATCTTATCAACTTGGCTCTGATTATACTAAAAAGACTCAAGAAGTAGCTGAACAGCGTAAGGTTATAGACCAAGAAGCTAAAGCTATTATTGAAGCTAGGCAAGTTAGGGATAGCTATGCTCAAAAACTTCAAGCAGTTGAACAGTTCTTGGTTGGCAGTAATGACAGCCCAGAAGATTTAGCTACTATGAAAGAGAACGACCCAATAGGATATGCAGTTAAGGTCGCAGAAATGACCGAGAAAAAAGACCAACTACAACAAGTAAATGCTGAAAGACAACGAATTGCTCAAGAGCAAAACTCGGATAAAGAAGCAAATATGCAGAAGTATGTAGAAGGCGAAGCACAAAAGCTGACACAATCCTTGCCAGAGTTTTCAGACAAAACCAAAGGCGAACAAATCAGAAATGATATTCGTAGCTATGGGAAAAAGGTTGGTTTCACAGATAATGAGTTATCTCAAGTCTATGATTCACGCCATGTTCTAGTTTTACATAAAGCTGCACAATGGGATAAACTTCAAGCATCTAAATCAGGTGTAAAAAAGAAAGTCGCAAACGCACCAAAAATGGTGAAGGGTGGAGCAAAAGTAAAACAAAATGTAACAGATAGAACTAAAAAACAAATGCAAAGGTTGCAGCAAACTGGTTCAGCCAGAGATGCAGCAGCTATTTTTGAAAACTTAATGTAAGGAAAAATAACAATGGCAGAATTTAGAACGTTTACAGCGGTTGGGCAAAGGGAAGATTTAAGTAATACAATCTACAACATTGCACCAACCGAAACACCAGTAGTTTCATCTATTGGTAAAACAAAAGCAACAGCGGTATATCATGAATGGCAGACTGATGACCTAGCAGCAGCTTCAGCAGCAGGTTTAAAAGAAGGAGATGCAGCAGGCGGTGCTTCTGATAGCCCTACAGTTCGTGTAGGTAACAGAACACAAATTCAAGGTAAAACAGTACACATCTCTGGCACTCTTGATGCAGTTGATAAAGCTGGTCGTAAGACAGAAACAGCTTACCAATTAGCTAAAGCAGGACAAGAGCTAAAACGAGATATGGAAAAAACAATCATGGGAAATCAGATAGCGGTTACTGGTAGTTCATCAGCAGCTAGACTTCTTGCTTCTATACAAACATGGTTATTAACCAACTATTCTTCAATAGCTACTGGTTCAACAGCAGCAGCTCCTACAAATGGTAATGGTACAACAGCTCGTACTCCATCAACAGCAGCTCAAGCTACTGTAGCATTTACAGAAGCAGCATTAAAAGCAACAGTTAAATCATGCTTTGAAAATGGTGGTAACCCAACTATGTTGGTTGTTTCACCATTCTTGAAACAAGTAGTATCTGGCTTTGCTGGTATTGCAGCACAGCGTTATGAAGCTCCTACAAATGGTAGCCAAACTACTATTATGGGTGCAGCAGATGTTTATTTATCAGACTTTGGAACATTATCTGTAGTTCCTGATAGATTTTTAACAATGGACTATGATTCAACAACACCAACAACTGGTGACCAAGCGTTTGTGCTTGACCCAACTATGCTATCAATTGCAACATTAAGACCATTCCAGTCTAACTTGTTAGCTAAAGATGGTGATAGTGAAAAACATCAAATGCTTTCAGAGTACACTCTGCAAGTATCTAACCAAAAAGCACATGGCATCGTTGCTGATATCAAAAATACTTAATATATAGTATTTGTTAATGTTGCCCACTTCGGTGGGCAGTATTATTAAGGATAAAAAATGAGAGAATTTAAAAAACACAAAACAGACAAAGGAGCAGTTGTTGAAGTTGTTCAAAATGTTTCTGATATTGTAGAACAAAACAAACACGAATTTAATAACGCATCAACAACTTGGGGAGGCGGAGATGTTTTTGATAATAAAATTGCATCCATTCCACTAACTGTTATTGATAAATTAAACCAACAAGGAATCATGAGAGGGTTTCATGTATTAGATATGCCAAAGTTTAAACATTGGCTTAATGACCCTGACAATAGATTTTTTAGAACAAAACCAGGAAAAGTATAAATGGCATTTTTTACTGATTACACAACGCTACAAGCTACTATAGCTAATTATTTAGCTCGTAGTGATTTAACTAATTCTATTCCTGAATTTATTAGATTGGCAGAAGATAGATTAGCTAGAGATTTGCGTATAAGACAGATGTTGCAAATAGCAAATACTACTATTACATCAACTGATGGAACAGTGGAGATACCAGCAGATTTTTTAGGTATGAAAGATATACATATATCTTCTAGCAACCCTATACAAACTGTTACCTTTCAATCTCCTAGTAATTTCTTTAGGAATACAAGAGCATTAACATCAGGGTTACCTACTTTTTATACTGCATTAGGTAGCGAGTTTAGATTTGCTCCGATTGGTTCTTCAACAGATACAATACAAATGCTCTATTATGTGAAGCCACCATATATGAGTTCAACAGTTTCATCAAACCTTTGGTTAGCAAATACACCTGATTTACTGCTTTATGCAGCACTTGGTGAAGCAGAACCATTCTTGATGAATGACGAGAGATTAGCAACTTGGTCAGCAATGTACGACAGAGGTGTTAATGCTTTAACTAAATCAGATGATGAGGGGGAATTTCCTGCTCATCCAATGTCTATAACAACAACTACGAGGTAATTTACTATGGCAGATATGTCAGATTATTTGGAAGTCAAACTTCTAAACGAAACATTAAATGGGGTAGCTTTTACAGCAGTAAATAACCCTTACATTTCTTTACACACAGCAAACCCAACAGATGCTGGAACTGGCACAGAAGTTTCTGGTGGTTCATACGCTAGAGTAACTTCTTCCTTTGCAACAGCTTCTGGCACATCTGGTTCTGTAGCTTCTGATGCAGATGCAACATTTCCAACTGCAACAGCAAGTTGGGGAACAGTAGGATGGATTGGTTTATGGGATTCACTTTCTGGTGGAAACATGCTTTACCACACAGCTTTAGATGCAGCCAAAACAATCGACTCTGGGGATATTTTTAAAATCACATCAGGTAATTTAACAGTAACATTAGCATAGAGGAATAACACATGGCTCTTATCGTCAAAGATAGGGTAAAGGAAACGACCACTACTAGTGGCACAGGTACAGTTACATTAGCAGGAGCAGAAGATGGCTTTCAAGCATTTTCTGTAATTGGAAATGGTAACACTACTTATTACGCTATTATTAATGGGGATGCTTGGGAAGTAGGTCTAGGAACTTACACTTCATCAGGCACAACTTTATCAAGAACTACAATACTTGAATCTAGTAATTCTGGTTCAGCACTCACATTATCAGGAACAAGTGATGTATTTTGTACCTATCCTGCCGAAAAAGCTGTAACTCTAAATGGTACTGTTATTAATGATGCCGATGTAGTCGCTACAGCAAACATTGTTAATGATGCAGTTACTGCTGATAAATTAGCTAACGCAATCAATTCAGAAATAACTGCTAATACTGCAAAGGTAACTAATGCTACTCATTCAGGAGAAGTAACAGGAGCAACTGCTCTTACTATTACAGACAACATAGTTGATGAAGCTAACCTTAAAGTAAGTAACGCACCTACAAATGGTTATTTTCTTTCTGCACAAAGTGGAGATACTGGTGGACTAACTTGGGCAGCAGCATCAGGAACACCATTCTCAACAGATATTGTAGTTAATGACCTTACAGTTGGTAAAGGAGCTAATTCAGTAGCAACAAATACAGTTCTTGGAGTAGGAGCATTAGATGCTAATACAACTGGGTCATTAAATGTAGCTATTGGTAAAGATGCTTTAACAGATAATACAGAAGGGTCTCAAAATGTAGCCATAGGTAGAAACTCTTTATTAAGGAATACTACAGCTCTTGGTAATACAGCTATTGGAACATCAGCTCTTTCTTCTACCCTTACAGGAGCTACTAATACAGCAGTTGGTGGAGACTCTTTAAAAGCAACAGTAGGCTCTGATAATACAGGAGTAGGTTATCGAGCTATGCAACTAGCTACATCTGCATCTACAACAGTTGCAATGGGTAGAGAAGCTTTAGGTGCTGGCGTTCTAACAGGAGCAGGTAATACAGGATTAGGCTATACAGCAGGTCTAGTTATGACCTCTGGTGCTTATAATACTTTAGTAGGGCATAAAGCAGGGCTTGCTTTAACAACTGGTGGCTCTAACGTAATGATTGGTAATGAAGCTGGTGATGAACAAACAGGTTCTTTACATAATACTATTATTGGTGCAGAAGCAGGACAAAAACATACTGCTGGTTATAGTGTAATAATAGGTAGTCAAGCAGGTTTATTTGCTACATCGGCAGAAAGACTCATAGCTATTGGTAGAGGTGCTGGTGGTGGTGGGACAATGACAGGTAATGATAATGTTTTAATTGGTAAAGATACTGGATTTGATGCAACCTCAATGTTAAATAATACTCTTATTGGGAATAATTCTGGACCAAACATTACTGAAGGTGTTAATAATAATAATCATGGCTATAATTCAATGGCTATTGCCACAACACCTGATGGCACTAATACTTTTGGTACACAAAACCTTATGTATTTAACTACAGGTAATGCTAATGATGCCTTTGGTGCTAATGCTTTATATAATGTTACTACAGGATATGACAATGCTGGATTTGGTAATGCAACAATGACAGCAATAAATACAGGATTTAGAAACACAGCCGTTGGTCATGAATCAGGTCAAGTAATGACTACTGGCTCTAATAATACTTTTCTAGGTTACGCTGCTGTTCCATCATCAGCTACAGTATCTAATGAAATGACTTTAGGTAATAGTGCTGTTGGTACTTTAAGATGTCAGCAAACATCTATTTCTGCTCTATCAGATGCAAGAGATAAAACAGATATTGTAAACTCACCTTATGGATTAGACTTTGTTGATACACTTAAACCTAGACAATTTAAATGGGAATCAAGAGATGGTAAAGTAGCTAATGATGGAGAGACAAGGTTAGGTTTCATTGCTCAAGAATTACTAGAAGCAGCAGACGGAAACAATGATGTTCTTGATTTAGTATATGAAAATAATCCTGAAAAACTAGAAGCAAAGTATGGTAATTTAATCCCTGTACTTGTTAAAGCAGTACAAGAACTTTCAGCTAAAGTAAAAGAATTGGAGAGTAAATAATGTTTAAACCACCTGTATTAACAGAAGAAGAAAAAATAGCAAAGCACTATGAATCTATGGGTCATTCAGTAGAATTAATTAATAATTTTAGAGCTGGAAACCATCCAAATGACATGGAAGCAGAACAAGTAAACCATGTGATACATCAAAATGTAAGACATCTTGAAATTATGGTTGCTAAAGACTATTGGACAGATGAAGACATGACGGAAGTAAACGCAGCGATTGAGTGGACAGATGAAGACATGACGGAAGTAAACGCAGCGATTGAGGGATAAATAATGTTTGGTATAACTGCCTTTTCAGAAACAGCATATAGTTCTTTAGGAACTAGTAGGTTTGAAGGAACTGCATCTATATCTGGAACTGCAAATGTAATTGCAATAACTAATGGACAAATAGTTTTAGGTACTGGAAGCATTACAGGTTCAGGAACTTTAACTGCAATAAGTGCTGGTCAAATAATATCAGGCAATGCAAGTGTAAGTGGTACAGCTTTATTAGAAGCAATAACACTTGGACAATTGGTTACAGGAAGTGCCACAGTTAATGGAACTGCTACAGTTACAGTTATATCTTCTGGACAAATAATTCTTGGTGTAGCTGCAATAGATGCAAAAGCAACATTTACTGTATTAGCTGGTTTAGTAAATTCAGCAGATGCAAGTATATTAAGTACAGCAACATTAACAGCATTAGCTGGAGTAACTTATTCAGCATCTGGAGCTATTTCAGGCACAGGTAATTTAACAGCAGATGGACATATTCAGGGTAATAATTGGACAGTTGTTCCAGTAACTTCAAACATTTGGTTAAGGATAGGATAATATGAGTAGAGATAAAATAAGTGAATGGTCATCAACACCAGGTTCAAATACGGATGTAGGTGGAATAAATATTAATGAAGGATGCCCACCAGCAACAATTAATAATGCTATTAGAGAAATAATGGCTCAAGTTAAAGACCAACAAACAGGTTACGATAATGATAATTTTGTAGTCGGTGGTAATTTAACTGTAGATGGCACAACTACTTTAACAGGTGTTCCTACTGGACCAACTGCTTCTGCTGGAACTAATACTACTCAATTAGCTACTACAGCTTTTGTAGCAACTGCTAATACTGCACAAAGTTTAGGAACTATGGCAACTCAAGCATCTAATTCAGTTAATATTACTGGTGGAACAATTACAGGCACAACTATAAATGCACTAACTCCAGGAACTAACGCAACAGGAGCAAAAACAATATCTAGTTCTGCTCCATCTGGTGGCTCTGATGGCGATATCTGGTATCAGATTTAATGACTATATCTGTAAAAAATTCTGGCTCATGGGTAGTACCATCTCATATTTATGTAAAAGACTCTGGAGCATGGGAAGAAGCTAATCAAATTTGGGTAAGGCAAGGTGGGGTATGGTATCAAATGCTTACAACTTTAGCTGTATCTAGTAGCACTACAGATTTTAATTTATTTACATCTTTAGGTAGTCCTACAACACCAATAACAGCAAGAATAGAAATTAATTCAGGCGTTACATTATCAAGCACAAGCACATCTAATCCAGCTTTTTCTATATCTGGATTTGCTACTGGCTCTGTTATTTATTTAGTAAACAATGGAAGTATTATTGGAGCAGGTGGAGCGGGTGGTGGAAGGGTTGCAGGAACAGGTCCAGCAGCAAAGTTTGGACTTCCTGGTGGAGCAGCTTTGTACACAAGAAACACTTTAAAACTTACCAATAACGGAACTATTGCTTCTGGTGGTGGTGGTGGAGGTGGAGGTGGAAGAACTAATCGTTCTGGTCAAGCGTTTGATGATTTTACTGGAGCAGGTGGTGGTGGTGCAGGAGCTATAGTCGGAGCAGGTGGACCAGGTATACCAGATAATCTTTGCTCTACAACTGGAGTAGATGGAACAGCAACAAATGGTGGAGCAGGTGTAGGTTATTGCTCATCTCCAGCATCTAGCGAACAACAAATAGGTTCTGTAGGTGGAGCAGGTGGTAATTTAGGAACAGCAGGTTCAGAGGA
>Ga0209192_10002471_pt1 | contig 13174 bp, 19 predicted proteins | sample ArcticOcean_MG_C_11_FD_187433 | JGI IMG/M metagenome (GOLD analysis project Ga0209192, IMG submission 187433) | Marine microbial communities from western Arctic Ocean - ArcticOcean_MG_CB2_154 (SPAdes) (version 2) | ecosystem: Environmental > Aquatic > Marine > Oceanic | place: Arctic Ocean... | reverse complement strand
TTAATCTACATGCAAAACTTATAGAAAATTTACAAAAGCAAGATGTAATTTACTGTAAGGAAGCGATTAGTTTACTTAAAGGACAGTTTGGAGGACAAGTTGATAGTTTTTACGATCATGTATCAGAGAGATTAGGAAATGCTTAATATACATATCATCGGTAATGGCACTGAAACATACGCAGTAAGAAGTTTGCTCGAAGCAAACGAGATCAAACTGCCAGATAACATTAAAGTAAATATATTTGGTGAATACTATTTTAAAAGTTCACTTATCTATACACTAAACAATTATCTTAAAATAGAAGATGTAATAAAAGCAGCCGATGTTGTTATTTGTACAGATCCTATTTACGAAGATCAAAATATTGTTTCTTTATGTTCGGATAACGACAAACCATTATTCTGTACTTTTACGTTAGAGAATAGCATAGTAAGTCCGAACAGTGTGTGTATAGACGGTTTAAACGTAGCCGATGCTGCTTCGGATCTTTGGATTAACAGGTTACTTGACATAACCAATGATGTTACTAGTATTGAACATTTTTATGGATTACAAAAATTATACGATACTGGTGAGAATGCACTGCCTGGTATTACTATTGATGAATATAGAGCAGCAACACAACGTATCACCGGACAACCAAGACTTATAACACTAGGCGAAAAGTATTACTATGCAAGTGAAGTAGCAACAGAATTTGACAATGATATTCCTGTTACTTATAACTGGATTGTAGATACTGATCACATACAAGCAGATAAACTAGACACACAAACAGAGTTTATCTTTCATACAGTAACAAGAACTAGAAAACCTGAAGATACTACTGAGATAATGTCACGTAGTCATATGACATGCCAAAATGCAAGAAGTTTAAGTGCATGGCATTATATTAATGCAAGTGTAACTTGCAGTTTTATATACATGTATATGTCTAAACAACTGCCAACCGTTTGTGTTGATTATAATGTAGTTGATCATAATACCTTTAGTAGTAATATCTTTGGCAATAGATTTAGGATTGCATAAATGAAATTAACTGATACATTAGTAGAAAAGTTAGTAGAGAAGTACGACGCTGAAATCAAAGATGGCGACTCAGAGGCTAAAGATAAGAAAGAATCATTGAAAGACTTTTACAGAGATTGGAATGTTAGTAAAGAACTTACATCAAGTAAAACACTAGCAGTAAGTACAATCGATACAGAAGCAATGAAAAAGTTATTTGCAAAAAGAGATGAGCAATCAACAGATTGGCCAGACAATGCATTAGAAGGTGGAGTATTTCAAAACTTACCACCTACACCTATAAATGACAACGAGTCAGAAAAGTAAGACACCTTAACTTAGTATAGATAACTATATTGAATGCCGCAATAGCTCAGTTGGTAGAGCAATGGTTTTGTAAACCATAGGTCCCGAGTTCGAATCTTGGTTGCGGCACCATTAATTTGGGGCTGTAGCTCACCTGGGAGAGCGCCTGCTTTGCAAGCAGGAGGTAGTCGGTTCGAGTCCGTCCAGCTCCACCAATCTTGATAAGTATATATACACTCAGAATAAGGAAAAAAATCATGGCCGAGTTTAAGAATGTACTTGAAGATAGACATACGACATTTGCCTGGGACTTAGATAAAGTACCAAGTGAAGAACTATTATTAGATGTTTTAAAAGAAGTTTATGAAAATATACCTAGCAAGAATCTAATGTTTTCGTATCAAATACGTCTACTAAGAAACGATGATGACGAAGTTCGTAAAAAGATAATGACAATATGTCAACGTAATGCTAGTCATACTATTCAAGAAGATAGAGGAAATCCACAAGTACTTGCTCCATGGCTCATAGGCTTTAATGCAAGATGGGTATCTGACTTAGAGAAAAGATATGAAACTACTTCAAAGCGAGGCGAGTTAGACGGATTTGGAACAGAACAAAGACGTACAGGTGGAACAGATAAACTAACACAAGACGAAGCAAAGTTCCTTAGTGCAGGACAAACGCAAAACGAGAACATTGAAATTGGTATTGCGAGTGCATATATTATGTTAGCAATGGCTAATAGAGGCATACAAACTGGCATGTGCCAAAACATATGTAATGATTTTAAGTATGCTGAACAAGTATTTAAAGTTGATGATGATGAACGTGGCATGGACTTTAGATTTATTATGGGTGTAGGATATGGTAAAGATATTGATACACATCATGATTATTTTGATCCACGTATTGGACAAGATAAGAAAATTCCTTTTCCGCCTGCAATGGTAGAAAAAGTTTATCCAAGACCTAATATGCAAGATATTATTAAAGTAGTAGCATGAACGAAAACGATTATATAGAGATTTGCAAACTAGTAGCAAAAAACTTAAAGATTGATCCAGATGTAGTAAGCCTTACAAGTAGCATTACTGAAGACTTAGGAGGAGATAGCCTTAACAAAGTTGAGATTATTATGGCACTGGAACAAAAATTTAATGTTAGTATTCCAGATGACTTTACTAACACTTATACCACAGTTGAAGACCTGGCAAAGTTTATCCAGGACAACAATTAATACGGACAGTTGGCTGAGCGGCTTAAAGCGGGGGATTACTAATCCCTTGTAGTAGCAATACTACCGTGGGTTCGAATCCTACACTGTCCGCCAAGCGGGCGTAGCTCAGTGGTAGAGCATCTCGTTGCCAACGAGAATGTCGAGAGTTCGAATCTCTTCGCCCGCTCCATTATACTAGGAACAAAGATGCAACAAGAAACATTCTGTGCTTCGCTCTGGTGGAATATTTTTTATAAAGAATTTCCAAGCCTTGGCAAGAAACCTTGTTGTAATTGGGAAGGACCTAGTGTTGGTAAAGATCCAAACAACAAAGATGTAAACGAACTATTAAACGATCCAGATATGGTTCGTTATAGAGAGATGTCGTTGAATGGAGAGTGGCCAGCACCTTGTATTAGATGTAAAGTAAGACAAGATCAAGGTTTAAAAAGTTACAGACAAACTGAAAATAAGAAACTAGGTGTTACGTCTGTAGAGCAACTGCAAAATGCAAAACCTGAAGTAAGAACGATTGATTATCGACCTAGTAACTTATGCAACTTAAAGTGTAGAATGTGCAACCCGGCAGAGAGTTCACAGTTATTAACTGAAATGAAAGAGAACAAAGAGCTACAAGAACATTTTTCTAGTCCACCTCTTAAAACAGATAAAATATATGAACTTGCAGATGATTTTGAATACAATACTCTTAACACTTCAGTTGCAAGTCATGAGGTTTTTTCCACTCTTGAAGAATTAAAGATATTTGGTGGCGAACCTAGTATTGATGCTAGTGTACATAACTTAATAGAATGGGCAATTGATAACGGGTATAGCAAGAAGTTAAGATTTCGTTATACTACAAATGCAACCAATACTAATCGTAAGTGGATGGATTATCACAAACACTTTAAAAACTATAATATTAGTTTTAGTCTAGATGCCGCAAATGATACATTTGAATATATAAGAACTCCGGCAAACTGGAAAAAAGTAAAAAGTTGTGTACTAGATTATATTCAAATGCGAAACTCAAATCCTAACTGGCGCAGAGATAAGTTATGGCTTAGTGCTAATATTGTATACAGTTTATGGTCATGCTTTACTATAACAGATTGGCATGATGAATTAATAGGGTTACTTGAAGACAACCGAGTTGACTATAATCTTGCAATTAGTTTTAGAGACAACCAAGCAGTTAATTTACTTCCCCAAAAGTTTAAAGATATCATCTTAGAAGATGTTGACAAGTTACCAGATGGCAAGTTTAAAACTTCAGTAATACAACTAACAAACAAACCTACTCCGGACGATTGGAAACAACAGATAAACAGATTTTTTGAGTTTTCATTAAAGTACGATAAGATACGAAACACAAGTATTTTTAACCTGAGTCCTGTTTACCAGGACTTGTATAACTATGTAAGGAAAGATCAATGATACATACAATACAACAAATGATGGACAAAGTTAGTGCTATGCACGGGTTAGCGGTACTTTGTCACAGAGAGAAATACGGCAGAGCTGATGGCGTATACGACTTTGACAAAGTAAACGATCTAGTACAGCAGGTACAAGCAATGGCTGGCGATATTTATAATGATAGGTCTAAGCATCCTAAAGTCGTAAACAAGTTAATAACTAGACAGTCTAGTATATCATAAATATAATTAAGCATTAATAAGATACACAGTTAGGATAACTAGATGACAATTAAGCCATGGTATTATGCTGTAAATGATTTATATCAGCAGGACAAAGACAAGTTTATTAAATTAGTCGATTTAAAGGCTAGTATAGTGACTGAAGTCATGGATACCTCACCATACTCAAATGCATGTGTAATGGGATTCAATCCAATATTATGGAAGTTGTGCAAACAAAACCCTGAATTTGAATATAACGTAGTTTGTTATGACTCAGATGAAGCAGACTTTGCTAGAAAACATGAAGACCTACAACACTTAAACGTATATCACGTTGATGATATAATACCGGCAGAGCAATTTGATGTTGTACTTGCATTAGACAGTTACTTTACACGTTTCAGTACAGAGCAATCTCAAAAAGATGCTATTGCATTGGCACATGGTTTAACCAAAACTACATTGGTAACAACAATTAAAGATTTTAAGAATATTAAAAGTATTGATCGATTAATTGACCCTCCAATGGTTATTAATAGTAAGATTGATAGCCATGTATTCGTTTGTCACAGAGAATGGAATACACAAGATAAACAACGATTCACAGAAATTATGTATCAATTAAGTAATGGTGAAATGAAGTCGTTTACAAGAGAAGAAAAAAGAACACTATACTTCAAGCAACTTGCAAAGTATATACATGACTTAGGTTGTTCAAGTTTTAAAATTAGTCAAACACAATTTTATAAAAACTTGTTTAGCAGAAGTTATGAATACATAGCAGTAGCAAAAAAATAATTTAAATCAACGAGGCGTATATGTCAGCAGAGTTATTCACGGCTCTCAGTAAATTTGTTACTGAGACAGTCCAAGCACAAGTCACCAAAGAACTAGAAAAATTTGATGTACATGAAGCGGTACAAGATCAAGCCAAACAAGAATTAGCAAAATTTAATGTACACGAAACTGTACATCTCCAAGCTAAAGCAACAGTCCATGATATTTTAACAAAACTTGATATACCTGTAACCCTTAATGGGTTTGTGTCTGAAACCATTAAGGACCAAGTTAAACAAGAATTAGCAAAATTTAATGTACAAGAAACAGTACAATACCAGGCTAAAGCAACAGTTCATAATATTTTAACAAAACTTGATATACCCGACAAAGGTATTAAAAATTCCAGTATCGATTGGGAAGGTTTTAGTTTTAGTAGTGATATGGTTAAAGGTAGATTTAATGGATTATCAAGTAACGGACTTACTGATAGTGCAGAAAGTGTACAACTAACTATTGATGATAGAGGTGTTGTAGTACATCATAATCTAATAGTAGAAACTATTAGTGCAGCAACGTCACAAGCAGAAAATATAACAGTTACTAACAATGCTGATTTTAACAATGCAACGTTTAGTGGCAATGTAAACATTACCGGAACTCTTACTGCTGACAGTCTTGGTAGTTTGCAAGAGCAACTTGATAATAAACAATCGTATACTATTAATGGAAAAACAGTACTAAGTGAAGATTCAATAGGACCAAGTATACTTAACAGTAACCTTAGACGTATCGGAACATTAAAAGAACTACAAGTGGAAGGTGAAGCACTTATTGGTGATACATTATATGTTAGCCCAACTAGTAGGGTTGGTATTAACACTGATGAACCTACTCATGCACTAACATTGTGGGATCAAGAAATATGCTTAACTTTTGGCAAGTATAGTAAAGACGTTGCAAGTATTAGTACTGAACGTAATCAAGACATAATGCTAAAGAGTGGAACAAACGACAATGTTATACTAAAAGCTGATGGAACTACTGAAATTGAAAAGCCTGTACTAAACGGCAAGAAGTTCACAAGTGGTAACAAGATACCAGGTTATCCAGGACAAGTTGGAGACATCTGTTGGAATACAACACCACTAATAGGTCAACCAATTGGATGGGTTTGTATACAAGGTTTACAATGGTGTAACTTTGGCACAATTACATGAGCAATATTGGCTTTGTAATTGGTAATGGTTCTAGTAGAAAGCAATTTGATCTTAGACAAGTAAGTCGGGCTGGTACTACTTACGGAATGAATGCCGTACACAGGGAATTTTATCCAGACAACTTAGTGTGTATACGCCGTAGTCATTTAATAGAAGCAATAAACTGGAACTTAGAAAATCGTTTGTACTTGCACACTAGCAATGAAATGGTAACATTAACAAAAAACCCTAACCTTGAATTAGTGCCACCTATACCTTTTGTACCTAGCCATATAAATGAGATGGTAAACATGTGGAAGACAGGATCTTATGGAGTATTAATTGCAGCCGAACGCCATGACATAGTAATTTGCTTTGGAATGGATTTTGTTGGCGACAACATATATCAAGACAGTGATAATTACTGGAGAGATCGTAAAACAGATTATGCTCCGCACTTACAGCAAGTTGGAAAGATAATTGATCACTTTAGCAATACACAGTTTATCTTTATACAAGATATTGACACAGCAGCAAATGCACTAGACAACAAGCCTAATGTTTCGTACGATACATACAACAATGCTGTAAAAATGCTCTTGACATAACCTAATATCTGTGCTACATTAGTAATAATTACAGTTATAGAAAAGGTAGCATATGTTCAAGCAAGATATACAGAGAATCGGATTTGCATGTAAGTATATGCACCCTGATCAAACACAAAAGCCTAAAATTCTTAAAGAAATACAATATAAGTATACAGAAGCACAGACAACTGTTGCATGGCTTAAACGTCAAACAACCGAAGTTGCTGAGCAAAAGATGTGGGATATTATGGAACATAATATTCAAAGTATGTACAACTTAATTGAATGGGTAGGCAATCAGCCTGAGCATCTACGTATGGTACGTTTAGGTAGTAATCAACTACCAATGTATACACAGCCTGACTTTCGCTACTTTTGGCAAAAGCCAGACGTTAGAGAAGTATGTGCAAAAGGTTATGGCCGAGCAGGCGAAATTGCTAGAAAGTTAGATGTACGAGTTAGTATGCATCCTGGACAATTTTGTGTACTTGCAAGTGATAGACCTGACGTAGTAGAACGAAGTATAGAGGAGTTTGAATATCATGCGGACATCATTAGGTGGATGGGCTACGGTAAAAATTGGCAAGACTTCAAGTGTAACGTCCACATCTCCGGACGTCAAGGTCCAGCCGGTATTAAAGCTGTCCTTCCAAGATTGTCTCGAGAGGCAAGAAACTGTATTACTATTGAAAACGACGAAATGTCCTGGGGTGTTGACGCGAGCCTCGAACTGGAAAAAGAAGTCGCACTCGTCCTTGACATACACCATCACTGGGTCCGCACAGGTGAATACATATTACCCTCCGACGATAGAGTTAGACGTATAAAAGATTCATGGCGTGGTGTACGTCCTGCTATGCATTATAGTCAGTGTAGAGAAGATTTACTAGTTGATCATCCAGCAGGTATTAAGCCTGATATGGAAACATTACTAGAAGCAGGATACAAGAAGCAAAAACTTAGAGCTCACAGTGATTTTATGTGGAACGACGCATGTAACGAATGGGCCGCACAGTTTAACAAAGACTTTGATATTATGGTAGAAGCAAAGTGCAAGAATCTTGCAAGTTCGCAACTATTAGCAGAGAAGCAAAAAGCGACTAAGTTAGACTCAGTCGCTTTAATATATGCTTAATTTTTTAGACGTATGCTGGTTGTGTTATATTAACAGTAAAACCTGCAGATTCTAAAGTAACTTTTTGTGCAGCCGCATCGTCTTTTCTTGAAGACAAAGATGCCCATCCGTCAGCAGTCCATACACGAGTGTATAATAGTGTGTTACTATCTGCTAGTGAAATAGAAAATGAAGTTAAATCACCTCCGTCTTTCGCACTAGAGTACCATGCTTTGTTTTCTGTACTTAACGCTGCTTCAACCGCAGTATTGGCCTCAGTTGCAGTTGCCCAGTTGGCTCCTGATTTTGAAACCGTTATAGTTTGATTTGCCATGTGTTATTCTCCTAAGGAAATCGTTTATCATTTTATTTTGCAAAATGTAGACTTAGCAATGCCTACCGAGTATTTATCTTTTGGTTGACAAGGCGTACAATGATATGTTATTATAAGTTATAAACAATAAAAGGATAGCCTTATTATGGATTTAATTACAAACAATGCCCAATACGTAGCAGTTATACTTTGTTGTATTGCTACATACTGTGGTTACTGGTTAGGACGTGACGCAGGTGCTAAAAAAGCAGGAATGCTAATGCTAGATATGTTAGAAGCAGAAGGTGCTATATCATTTGACAAAGATGGACAATTAGTTACAAAGAACTAAATGGATATTCAAACATTACATGATGCATGGAACATAGAGTCCAAATACGTATTCGCAGATGAATTTACGGGTTACGAGGACCTGTATTCTCAGTTTGACACGTATACAAAGGAGGTTTATGATGCTGACCCAGAAGGCACTATTAACAACGTTTTTACTCTTTACCGCACTAGGGCTATCGTACCTATCATATACTACACGGAAAGAGGCTTACTCGAAGCGGTCGGTGGATTTCGTTCTACCGGATATAACGGAGTCAAAGGAGATGTTCTCGGTCTTGGCAACAACCAAGGACAAAGAATAAATAGATTTGTATTTCCTAACATGATGACTGCTGAACCTAAAGGCAGAGGAAGTAACAGTTTAAAAGATAGATTTTTTGATGATAAGAAACTAAAACGTGCAATACGAATTTGTTTTGAGTTTAGGCAAGGTGACAGATTAGTATATCCTAACTTACTTAGAACTGCACTAGAACTAGTAACTGGTGAAAACATACAAAACTTTAAAGCACAAAATGCAAGAGCTATAGCCGAGCATTTATGTCCTGTCATGTTTGGTAATGTTTATGATTATAGTGCTGGTTACGGAGGAAGACTATTAGGCATAACAAGTAGTAATATGAGATTTAACTATACATGTGTTGACCCTAATACAGAAACAATAACGTATTTAAATTATTTAAATACAGTTATACAAGAAGCAATTGGTACTAAAGGCACTATCGTACAGAGTGTAAGTGAGCAGTATCAACCTCAAGGAGTAGACTTAGCATTCAGTAGTCCTCCTTATTTTAACTTGGAGAAGTACAGTGATGAAGAAACACAATGCATGGTACAGTTTAAAACGTTGGACGAATGGTTTGAAGGCTATGTTGCTCCGACTATGGCAAATATTTACAGGGGCCTTGAAGATGACGGAGTCTTTGCCACAAACATTTCAGACTATAAGACTTACGGGCAAAAAGAACCTGTCGAAGTCTGCGAAAGATGGATCCAAACCGCAGAGAAGATCGGTTTCAAACATACAGGAATAATTAAGATGATGCTTAACACTCGACCCGGTGTTGGTAACAATAGACTAGAGAAACATTCAAAGTGGGAGGGCGTTTATGTCTTTACAAAGTAAAATTCATATTTCAACACATTTTGACGATGAAGATCAACGTAGACAAGCAGATGTTGTTTTTATAAATAATGAATACTATGCAGTAGACATGTATGAAGACGGCGAATTAATTGAAACAAGAGTAATGAAAACTGGCGATAACTACCATAGTGCAAGTTATGCAGAAGACGCCGCAGAGAACTGGGCATTGGGATATATTTAAAATGGATATTAAACACGACACACTAACGAATGTAGATCAAATAATTAAAACTTATAAACAAACTGAAGGCGTAGATGTTAAGTATGTTTGCACAACTGACATAGTTACCGGCAATACTCCAGCAGATATATTTTATAGAGATACAAAGCACCCAGAATATAATAATAATTATTTTGGTTTGTTAATTGAAGGAGAGTCGGGCGTAACTATTATAAACGCAGACATGGTAACAGAATTACACTTTGGCATGGTAGAAAATGATGATGGCTTATATGAGTATAGCCGAACTGCAGATGATACTAAAGTATTTGCAAACGGTAACGAGATTGCCGGCGGTCGTTTAAAAATTGTCAGTAATGCACCATGTGACATTTTTAAAATAGTCGACGGAGACATGCAACTACAAGCCAAGTTTGACGATTACAATACTGTTGACGGCACTGAAGCACAGTAATGTCAACTTGCACCTATGCCAACAAAGGATTATGTATATTACCACATGGTGATACAAGTCCTTGTTGTGTAATTAACGGTGAAAATTTAAAACCATTTACAAGTTTTGAACAGTTTTATAAAGACCCTGCATTTACTGAAGTAAGGCAGTTTAACGATAGTAAAAACATATTAGATAGTGTATGGTGTGATACTTGTAAGTATAGTGAACAAAGTAATCACATAAGTCTGCGTAAACGCAGTTTTGACAATCCTATACAAGATCAAACAGATGAAGTAAAGTTAAGATTACTTGATATTAGTTTTGGTAATACTTGCAATTTAGATTGTGTTATGTGTTGTAGTGCTTATAGTAGTAAATGGGCAAGTACACATGGAAAACTTAAAGAAGTTAGTGAAATAACAGGAACTGATACAACTCCAAAATCCAACACATTGAGTTATGAACATATTGATGCATTACTTGAAGCATCAGGTGATTTAGAACGTGTAATCATTAAAGGCGGTGAACCTTTATATGATAAAAAGTCATTGTACTTTCTTGAACGATTCAAAAATTATAATAGTACTGCAAACGTTAATATGGTTACTAACTTAACAATGTTAAATGAGAAAAAGTTAGACATGCTAAAAACATACAACAAGATGAATATTATTACAAGTTGTGATGGTATTGGAAAAGTGTATGAATGGATACGTGGATACAGTTGGAATAAACTAGAACAAAACATTGACAAGTGTATTGATAACGGTTTAAGAATTAGTGTACAATTTACTATTACTGCATATAACATTGCACAATTAGAAACAATGTATCAACATTATAAAAACAAAGGCATTGGTGTAAATTTTATATTTGCAAATGAATCGTGGCTACATTACTCAAATGTTGGTAACACAAAGTTACAAAGAGTCATTGAAGAACTAACTGCACCTGTTACTATTGAAATGCAAGACCCGTGGAATGCAGAAGGTTTTGCTAGTTACACATCTATTATGAACAAACAACGTGGATTTGATTGGGCAGATATATGTTAGTAGGTTTTAGTTTAAGCCGTTGTGTGCGAGATATAGCAGACGGTAAAGTTAAAACTGACGATGTATTATGCATTATAACAAGAACACATCTTAACTTTGAAAACAGTAAAAGTTTTGATAAAATATGGCAAGTACATTCTCAGCCAACATTAATTAACTTACTAACACCTTTATGGCATGATTTAGATAGAGATGCAATTTACAACATAATAGATGAACTTTGGTTTGATGGCAAAATACATCAGCCAGCACAGTGGGTAGGAAGTACTCAAATGAAAAGACCAGCATCGTTTACTTGGATGGAATGTATTATTCCTCCAGGTGAGGATAACATTGCAGCCAGACAAGCATACGAAGATTATAAATTAATATCCGACTTAACAACTTAGATAAATAAGTTTGTCGGAGGGCACAACCGTGCTCTATTACTGTAGTAATTTTCAATTACTATTACTTTTGGTCGGGTCGTATAGATTTACCTATTTAACAGCAGAACACAATCCTCCGACAAATTCCAACAAACAGAGATTAAATGAAAAACAAATATGTAAAAGCACATATGGCTGTTGCACATCAGTATGCAATGCTTAGTAGTGCCGTAAGGTTACAAGTAGGTTGCATTGTTGTAAAAGACAATCGTATTATTAGCATCGGGTATAACGGTATGCCGAGTGGTTGGGACAACTGTTGTGAAAACATTGTTGATCGTGAGAAAAACGGAACACCTATACTGAAAAGTAAACCTGAAGTATTACATGCTGAAACAAATGCAATCGCTAAGTTAGCAAGTTGCAGTGAATCAGGTAAAGGTGCAAGTTTATTTGTAACACATCAACCATGCTTAGACTGTGCTAAAATAATTTATCAGAGTGGTATTAAAGAAGTGTACTATGCACATGAGTACAGAGCAAGCACAGGTGTTGACTTTCTTAGACAATGCGGAATAGAAACTATACAAGTAACGGAGTACTAATTGAATTTAGAAACTGTATTAGAAGTAACACATTTTACAGATAGTCTGTTTTGGTTTAAAACAACTAAGCAAGGATGGCAAGATAAAAACTTCCAGCCTGGCGAATTTACTATGATTGGAATGGGCGACGAAAAGTTAACTCGTGCTTACAGTATTGCAAACAGTCCTACAGACGACTGCTTAGAATTTTTAAGCATCAAGGTACAAGACGGACCACTAACAAGTAGACTACAACATGTCAAACCCGACGATAAGATTGAAGTAGTTGCTAAACCTATTGGAACACTATTACTAAGAAACTTAGAGCCTGAGCCGTGTATAAACGGTAATGGAAGGCTTTGGTTGATAAGTACTGGTACAGGACTTGCACCGTTTTTGAGTATAGCCCGAGACCCGGAAGCATACGAATACTATGAAGAAATTATTGTTACTCACACTTGTCGTACTAATGACGAACTCGTGTTCCGCGAAGAACTGGAAAAGTTTGGGTGTAAAGTGTATCAATCCGTCACTAGAGAAGGACCTAAACCGGGTGTTGAACGGGGGAGGATTACTGACAGGATCGGGGATGGTAGTTTGTTCGATACCCTTGGAATAGAGCAAGACTGGTTTGATATAGAACGAGACAGAATTATGATTTGTGGTAACATGGACTTTAATAATGAAATTAGAGAAATGTTAGAAGCAAAAGGTTGGGAACACGGTACAATGAGAAGCCCTGGGCACTTTGTACAAGAGAAGGCGTACGTAGGATAATGTTAGATTTACACGGATATACTATTAATGAAGCATACAAGAAGTTTGTAGAAACTATTGATCATTTTCATTTTGCAGGATACAAAAAACTAACAGT
>Ga0209192_10002458_pt1 | contig 13215 bp, 9 predicted proteins | sample ArcticOcean_MG_C_11_FD_187433 | JGI IMG/M metagenome (GOLD analysis project Ga0209192, IMG submission 187433) | Marine microbial communities from western Arctic Ocean - ArcticOcean_MG_CB2_154 (SPAdes) (version 2) | ecosystem: Environmental > Aquatic > Marine > Oceanic | place: Arctic Ocean... | reverse complement strand
TCGTATACTCGTCCCACGGGCAGCCGTTCGCGCGCGCCCACTGCAGCACCTCGAGCTGCCCGCCCCTCGCCGCGTACGCACACGTCAAACTGTTCCACGGGCAGCCGTTCGCGCGCGCCCACTGCATAAACTCGAGTCGCCCCATCCTTGCTGCCGACGCGCACGTTCCTTCGTCCCACGGGCAGCCGTTCGCGCGCAACCACTGAAGCACCTCGAGATTCCCGCCCCACGCCGCGTTCGCGCACGTCCTCAAGTTCCACGGGCAGCCGTCCGCGCGCAACCACTGCAGCACCTCGAGATTCCCGCCAATCGCCGCGCTCGAACACAAGTCCTCGTCGTTGCACGGGCATCCATTAGCGCGCGCCCACCGTAGCACCTCGAGATGACCACCCTCTGCCGCGTTATTGCACGTATGCTCGTGCCACGGGCATCCGTTCGCGCGCAACCACTGCAGCACCTCGAGATGACCGCTCCTTTCCGCACCCGAGCACGTCCCCTCGTCCCACGGGCAGCCGTCCGCGCGCAACGCCTTCAACTCTTCGAGCTGTCCGCTTGACGCACACGCCTCACACAGGAGTTTGGTATCTGAAAGACGACCTCGCGCATGCAGGTGCTTCAGCGTGCTTAAATATCCGAGCTTCGCGGCTTCCCCAGGCTCGGTCTCCTCGGCCTTGCGCCCTGTCGCTGCCACCGCATCTTGCATCGCACGACTAACCGCGGTCAGCCGTGCGAGATCTATTGGATCGGGTAAACTCTCAGATGTGAAAATGTGCGCGACGACGACGTCGTTGGGAAGGCCCGGGATAGCCTCGCCGACTTGAGCATCGCGCTGGCGTTTTCCCTTTTGCGCGCGAGTTTCCAAACCGAGTGTCGCGGTCGAGGCCATGCGGTGGGTGTTTGCGCGTCCTCGTGTGCGCGTAGTTGTGCGCGGTCGTGGCTTTCCTTCAGGGCAGGTCTAAGGCTCTTCCGAGTACAGTAGGGTTCTTCATTTGGTGGGAAAAAGGGAAAATCAACTACCAGGCATGATACTACTTTTGTTATCACGGATACTCCCCATCCGACTCGTCAAACAAAGTCAGCTCATCCTCTTTGCTCGGGGGGTCGTATTCAATGACGGACGAGGCGCGGTGCACTCGTGTCAAAACCGTTTGCGTCAGTTCGTCCTCCGAGGCGTAGGCTAAATCGTCGTTATCAAAATCCATCCCCGAACCCGTCCCCAAACACCCCGTCCCCGTCCCCGCCGTCCCCAGATCCTTCCCCAGCACCGCGACGAAATGAACGGTATGGCCAAACCGCGGGTCGCCTTGCCCCAAAACTTTTATCCGCAGTTGGAGGCGCATTCTTTTCGCCGCCTCCATCAAAACAGGCACCCGTTTCGCCGACGCGAAGGACACGGAAACGAAAACGCCGCTCGCCGCCAACACGCGCCCGCACTCCAAAAGCATCCGCATCTTGTCCTTCTCCCCGTGAAGCGCATCCAGGGTGCCTTTGTCCAGGACCACGGCGCACGAGTTACTCGCGATGGATTTCATGTCAGTGCAGTCCATCACTTCGCACGTCACGGATTTCGGCGCTCCTTCGTGGAGGGCCGTTTCGTACCGCGCTTTCAAGATTTCAACGATCCCGGGGTCGATGTCCGTCAAGAAAAGATGACCCAACCCGAAGTCCCCCAAAACGCGTTCGCCGAAGCACGACCCGCCGCACCCTACGTCGAGCACGGTACCTTCTGGGTGTGACGCGCTTTCGCAGAACCGGGCGATGAAACCTTGTACGTCGTGGTACTCGCAGTGCCACTCCCGCGTTCGCGCGGTCGCGTTGTTTTCGTACACTTTTCCCCAGTGTTCCGCAAGCATTGCGGTTGCGTCGTGAGTCGGCAAAGGGTTTGCATCGCCAACACCCTCGCCGCTATTCGCCATGACGTGGAGTAAACCAAAACCCTGACCCTGCACCATATACCCTAAACCCCCGCGCCTCGCGCCTCTAGGTCTGTGAAGGTGAAGGACTTGCTTGTGGCGGACCGCCGGCAGCCACATGGACGGCACACAAAGGAAGACAGACAGTACCGATTTTCAGAAATTAAAACCGCGCCGTCAGTGATTGTCGAACACTCGCTTCGGGCGCCGCGCCGATCGTCGTCGTGCCACGCCCCGCTGCACCCGCACCAAAACAGGATGGCGCGTCTTTTCCTGGACCGCGAGCCGCTGACGGAGTACAAGGACCGGCTGTTTAAAGGCACCATGAGTGACTACCTCGAGGCGCTGCAAACCTCATCAACGCTGTACGTTGGAAACGTGAGTTTCTTCACGAGCGAGGAGCAGATCTGGGATTTGTTCACGCGCGCGGGGCCGGTCAAGGCGGTGGTGATGGGCTTGGACAAGGAAAAGAAAACACCGTGCGGTTTCTGTTTCGTGGAGTACCACAACCGGGGCGACGCGGAGAAGGCGGTTAAGTACTTAAACGGCACGAAGCTTGACGAACGCGAGGTTCGCATGGATTTCGACTGGGGGTTTCAAGAGGGCCGGCAATTCGGCCGCGGGAAAGCTGGGGGGCAGATCCGGGACGACTACCGAATCGATTTCGACGTAGGCCGGGGGGGGTACGGGTATTTGCTGAAAATAGAAATCGACGCGATCAAGCACAGTGGGGGGGGCGAGGACGAGGACGAGGGGCACGCCGAGGGGTACCGGGGGGAACGGCGGGGCGGCGGCGACGGCGCCGCCGCGGAAGCGGCAGACCCGGATGACGGCCGAGTCCCCATGGTCGTGGGGTCGAAACGAGGACGAGACGAGGACGAGTCCGGGGACGACGACGCGCAGCAGCCGAGGGAAAACGCCCGGTTTCGGGGAGACCAGAGCGAACCGGAGGACTGATCGGGGGAAACGTGAGGGCGACGCCGTTGTAAAGGTGACGATGTGATGAACCGCGGTGTCTTGCCAAAAACTCTCGTGCGTCGGATTGACGCTTCCCCCCCGCCTCTCTCGATTCTGAGGACTTATATGCATCCGACTCGTACCACACATGCGGTTACCACCGGCACCGCGGGCACAACGCTTCGACGTCTCGTCACTACGGCGCCGTGAGTTGCGGAGTTAGCCGCGTTTTCTGAGAATAAAAGATCCAGGAGTCACATAAAACTCTTCCTCGCAAACTGCAAACTGGATTTTCGGCACTGACTTTGCCTCTCCCGAGGTTTTTTGGCAATGTCGGCGCCGCACCTGCGGCCACTGCGCGGACGCGCGACGACTGCGGTTTGCCTGACTGGCGCCCCTTTTGCGCACGACACGCGTGGAGACTCGTTCCGGGTGTGACCAGGCGGCGGCGTCGTAACACAAACCTCGCTGACTCGGTCGGACGCGTAGTTACCGCAAAACTCGGTTGGCGGCGGCGGCGGTGAAGGAATCCTTTCCAACTCTCATCAGGTCACTGGGCATTTAGTCCGTGCTCTTGTCCGTGTACTACGTGACCCTGCCGTAACAAGACACACACGCACCACACCCACCACGCAACATGCCCCTTAAACCCATGGTCGTGGAGCTGCGGCAACCCGGTGTTATTACCAAAGAGGTCGTGTCGACTTCGTTTTCGTTTTACGACGCGGATGAGGTGACGCGCATTAGCGTAAAGAAAATAAGCAACCCCGTGTTGTTCGACGCGCTGAACAACCCGGTTATCGACGGGTTGTACGACCCCGCGTTGGGGCCTATTGACCCGCACGGCAGCTGCGGCACCTGCCGCCTATCCGCCCTGCACTGCCCCGGGCACTTCGGGCACATCGACCTGAACGTCCCCGTGTACAACCCCCTAACCTTCACCACGGTGTTGCGGTTGCTGCGGTCGATGTGCGCGCACTGCGGGAGCTTCAAGCTCGCCACGGACCGCGTCGGGGCATTTTCATTGAAGCTGAGTTTGATACGTGACGGGGACCTGGAAGCCGCCGCGAACGTAAGCACACTCGGGGTTTCCAAAAACATCAGAAAAGAACTCGCCGCGATGGCGGAGGAGGTCGGCGATATCGACCTGAGCGACGCCGAAGCGGCGCGGGTCGCGGGCAACGTACGAGCCGCGTCTGATGCGCACACCACTTCACCAAAAGCCCCGACGAAGCCCAAATGGACCGCCCACGCCATGGCTGAAGCCAGGGACTTGGTGAAAGAGTTCCTCGGTTCGATCCCGAACAAGTGCGAGAACTGCGGGTGCGCTAGCCCGAAAATCACCCCCGAAGGCGCCACGCGGTTGTACCGGCACAGCTTGAACGGCAAGCAGAGGGAGGTAAACGCCGCGCTTGGGGTTGACTTGGAGTCGGAACTCGCGGCGCTGGCCAGAAGACGAAGTGGCTCAGGCGCGGACGGCGCGGAGCTGGCGGGACAGGAAGCGGAGGGTGTCGTTCCGGACGACCCGAAGGAGGGGGGCGGGAAGAGTTTGAAAAAAGCAAAAGCTAAAAAGAAAAAGAGCAAGGGCGGCGGTTCCGACCACGACCACGACCACGACGAAAACGATTCCGACTCCGACGCGAACTCTTCTGGGTCTGATTCCGACTCTGGCTCTGGCACCGGCTCCGACGCCGGCTCCGACGGATCCGACTCGGATTCCGACGAAGCGCTCGCAAAGCCTACCAAGACCCGCGTTGATTTGACAAACGACGCCGTGCAAGGGACGCCCGAGCCAGTAAAAAAGTACCTCATCACCACCGACGAGGCCCTCGGTTTGCTTGAAAAGCTGTGGGCCAAGGAGTACATGTTCTGCGCGATGGTGTGGGTGGCGTCGCCTGTGCCCACGAAGGCGTGCGGCTTGGGTCCCGACTCCGCGGCCGTCGTGGCGCGGCACTCCGACCCGAATCGGTTCTTCATGCGCAAAGTGCTGGTCACCCCGTGCCGTTTGCGCCCGCCCTCCAAGATGGGCGACATGATGTTCGAGCACCCGCAGAACGTGCACCTCGGGGCTATTATTCAGGCCAACTTGACGTTAGCGGAGCTGTTCCGCAAGCCCCCGACCGTGCCGGAGCCCGAAACCACGCGTACGCAAAGAATGTTACGGGCGTTCATGACCCTTCAGGCCGGTGTGAACCGTTTGATCGACTCCTCCAAGGCGGAGGGCGGTGATGCGAACGGGATCGGAATCCGGCAGCAGCTGGAAAAAAAACAAGGCCTGTTCCGGATGAACATGATGGGCAAACGCGTGAACTACGCGGCGCGCTCGGTGATCATGCCTGATCCGTTTATTCGGACCAGCGAAATAGGCGTCCCGCCCGTGTTCGCGAAAAAATTAACCTTCCCCGAACACGTCACCGTGCACAACGTGGAGTTGATGCGGCAGCTCGTTGAGAACGGCGCGGATATTCACCCTGGCGCGAACGCGATCGAGGACGAGCGAGGGCGGGTGATTCACCTTGAGAGGTTCACGAAGGAGAAACGCGCCGCCATCGCGAAGACGCTGTTGGCCACCCCCGGGGTTTCGGACGATTTCTCATCCGCCAACGCGGCCGGTATACCGGTGGAGGGCGCGCGGGTGACGGCCGGTACGAAGGTTACGTTTGGCGATGACGATGGCGACGGCGTAACTGATCCGTCTAAAGATACCGCCGCCGATTACGTCGCCGCAAGCGTCGCGAAAACCGTGGACGCGCAGTCCACGCGCCCGCTCGCGAAAAAGGTGTACCGCCACCTCCGGGACGGCGACGTGGTTTTAGTGAACCGGCAACCAACGCTGCACAAACCAGGCATCATGGCGCACACCGCGCGAGTGCTGAAAGGCCAAAGGACGATTCGCATGCACTACGCCAACTGCAGTACCTACAACGCCGATTTCGACGGCGACGAGATGAACATGTACGTGTCGCGCGTTTCCCAAACCCGTTTTGTGTTTCCCAAATTCCCACTTCCCAAAACACTTTCCGTTTGCGGGTCTCTGGAGCCCGTAATCACGTAGTTACTACACACGGCACAAGTGCGCTGTTTTATCTCTAACGCTGGTCACGGTTTAGACCGATTACCCCTCCCTGTTGTCCATGCATCGTCCAATACATCGCGATATACATGGCACTTGGTGCCACGCAAGACTGACCCTTTCCGTTCACAAAAACAGGCACTTTCCCCAGGACCACTTGGGCCGGGCGGAGGCGTACGAGATCGTGCGCGCGGATGCGCAGTACACCGTGCCCACGGACGGCAAGCCATTGCGGGGTTTGATTCAAGACCACGTCTGCGCCGGGGTGTTGCTAACCAAACGGGACACGTTTCTGGACAAGGCGTCTTTTCAGCAGCTGCTTTACCTGGCGCTTGTTGATTTCGCCGACGCCACCAGCGGCCGGGGCGGCGGCGCCGTGCGAGGCACGTCGATTGTGATGCCCCCCCCCACTTTAATAAAGCCAGCTAAGCTGTGGACTGGGAAGCAGGTAATTACGTCCGTTTTGGACCACATGACCCGCGGCCGCCCTCCGATCACGCACGACGCGCCCACAAAAACCCCCGCCAACTACTGGGGCGGCGAGGATTCGGGGGAAGGGCGGTTTGTGGTGCGCAGGTAAGTATTTCCCATTTACCACATTCCACTGACTGATTGCCCATACGAAACTGACATTTCTTTTTTTATTTACAGAAACTACGTGTGTTGCGGGATTTTGGACAAAAACCTCTTCGGGACGCACGGGTTGGTGCACGCGGTGGCGGAGCTTCACGGCCGAGTTTTGGCTGGTGATTTTATTTCTGTGCTATCCAGACTGCTCACCGCGCACCTGCAGCACCACGGCATGACCTGCGGGATGGACGACTTGCTGTTGCGCCCGGAGAGCGAGCTGGGCCGCGCGGAACGCCTGGGCGAAGCGAACGCGGCGTGCCGCGGCGCGGCGGCGACGTTCGCGGAGGCAGACGCGAACGCACCGGACCACGCGTTGCGAACGCAGATCGCGAACCGCTTGGCGGAACGCGAAGGCGCGGAAGCCGCCCTAGACATGCGCAGCAGCGGGGCTCTGAACAAAGTCACCAGCGCCACGGTTGGGCAGTGTTTGCCGCACGGCACGAAGAAGCCGTTTCCCAAAAATTGTTTGAGTTTAATGACGCAGAGCGGCGCGAAGGGCAGTATGGTGAACTTTTCGCAAATCGCCGCGTGTCTTGGCCAGCAAGAGCTGGAGGGACGGCGGGTGCCGAGAATGACGAGTGGGAAAACCTTGCCCTGCTTCCAACCCCACGACACCGGCCCGAGGGCGGGGGGGTTTATTCAAGACCGATTCCTCACCGGGTTACGGCCGCAGGTAATTATTTCCCATTTACCACATTCCGCCCCCCTGATTGCCCATACTCGTACCAGAAGGAACTGACACTTTCTTTTTCGTCGTGCCAGGAGTATTACTTCCACTGCATGGCCGGGCGCGAGGGTTTGGTTGATACCGCGGTGAAGACGTCTCGGAGTGGGTACCTGCAGCGTTGTCTTGTGAAGACCTTGGAGGCGCTGAAGGTGCACTACGACCACACCGTCCGGGACTGCGACGGCAGCGTGGTGCAGTTCCAGTACGGCGACGACGCCGTGGACGGTGCGTGTTGCGCGGTTCCCAAATCCTGACACACTGTTTTATCTCTCAGCCGGTGACTGTTGACCAGGCCATTGCGACGTACTCGTCCTGCGAAGGGACGTGTTACCGGATGCCCTGACTGTTCAGACCGAAGCTGTTGACTGTTGTCCATACATCGTCTAATACACGCGATATACGGGACTGACACTTTCTTTTATTCATCTCAAGTAACCCGAGGCGGGTGTTTGTCAAAGTTTTCGTTTCTGGCGGAGAACCCGGAGTTGGTAAGGCTCTCCGTGGCGGGCGCGGTCGGCGCGGGTTCGAACCCACGCGGTGGGGGGGACAAAACAACCCCCCTGAAATCGTTGACAAAAGAAGAACTTGCTTGTAAACGGCCTGAAGTCCCCCTCACCGCTTCCTACCCGACCGGCACCACCCTAGGGGTGTTGCCCGAGAAGTTCGTGGACGACCTTGAGAAGTTTCTTGTTTCGAAGCACCCGGGGTACTTTTTCGACGACGCCGACGTCACAATTGGAGCCGCCAAAGGCAAAGGCAAGAGCAAGGCTTCTAAGGCTTCCAAGGCTTCTGGAACGAAGAGCAAGGATGAAACAACTGCTGGCTCTTCTTCTGTTTCCAAATCCTTGCCCAACGCCGCGGGCATGTCAACGCTGGAGTTCAAGAAACTGATGAACCTGCGGTACCTCAACTCGCTGGCGGTGCCTGGCGAGGCGGTGGGGTGCGTCGCGGCGCAATCGGTGGGCGAGCCGTCGACGCAGATGACCTTGAACACGTTCCACTTCGCGGGCCGGGGGGAGGCGAACGTGACGCTTGGCATTCCGCGGTTACGCGAGTTACTGATGGCGGCATCCAAAAAGCTCGCCACGCCGGTCATGACCCTGCCCCTGCGTGACGAACACCGAGGCGATTTGGAGGCTGCGAAGAACCTGGCCCGACGGCTGCGACGCGTGCGCCTAGCCGAGCTCGTCAAGAAACTCTCCGTGGAGTCATCCGAGTGCGGCAGGAGCCACGGCGGGACTGGTGCGCTGGCGCGCACGTACCAAATCACGGTACAGCTTCGCGGGTCCAGTGACATATCAAAAGAGGGCGACCACGACGTGGCGGAGGATGGCGCGGATTCGGACTCGGACGCGATGGAAACGTCCGACTCGGATTCCGAATCCGCGGAAAAAGAAAAACAAGCGGAAGATTCGGCGGGCCGCGTAACGTTCACGCAGATGGCCAGGGCGTTCAAACGGGAGTTCGCCAAACGGCTGGTTGGCGAGTTGAAGCTTGAGCTACGAAGAAGAGGCGTTTCTTCCGGAAGCAAAATACACGCCGGACGGGAGGAAGGCCAACGCACGGGGAGGGACGGGTCGTCAAAAAACGAGAAGGACGCCGACGCCGACGCAAACGCAAACGCAAACGACGAAAACGCCGAAACGCGCAAAAGCAACGCGAACGACAAAGGTACGTCCCCGCACTTCCCAAATTAGAGACCACCTGTTTGAGAACTGACGGAGTGATTACTCAGGCCACGTGGCCCGAAAGACGTTTGACCTTTTCTTCTTTTCTTTTTTCGCGAAACTCCAAAGAGGACGGCGAGGACGGCGACGACGCGGATTCCGATTTGGACGAGGACGAGGAGGGCGCGAAGACTGAGGGGCGGAAACGGGAACGGGGCGATGGCGACGAGGCGTACGGCACGCGGTCCGGGGATGACGAGGAGTCTTTTCCCTTGATAAAGAAGGACAGTTTGGAGAAAACGCGCTCGGTGGCGACGGCGCTGGACGAGTCCGACGACGACAACGACGAGAACGACGAGAACGACGCGAACGACTCGTCCGGCGGTTCCGAAAATGCGATGGCCACGTCGTCCGATTCCAAAAGTGACGAAGCAGCGAAGCAAACGAACCCGAAACCCAAAGCAGCCACTGCCGCTAAAGCAGCCACTGCCGCTGGCGGGGTTCTTCTCGAAACCCTGGAGGACGTTTTGAACGGCATCACGATTTGCCGGGTGACGAAGACGTGTTCGTTGTCCCTTTCCCTGCGACTGGTAGGTATTTCCCATTCAACACATTCCGCCGAGTAATTGCCCATACAAGACTGACTTTTCTTTTTACACTCTCAGGGCGCGCCCCGGCTGTTGATGCTTGAGATTTGCGAGCGCGTCGTCGCGAACACGATCGTGCGAAGCGTGCCGGGGATCGACAAGACGTTCGTAATAGGGAAGGTCCACTCAGAGGACCCGGGAGGGCTGGCACCGCTTTGCGTGCAGACGGACGGGGTCAATTTCGCCGCGGCGCACGCGAACGACGATTTAGTCGACGCCGCCAATCTGAAAACAAACGACGTGTACGCGATGTTGAAAACCTACGGCGTGGAGGCGGCGCGGCAGACGCTCGTGGCGGAAGTCCGCGGGGTTTTCGGGGTGTACGGCATCGGGGTGGATTCAAGGCACCTTTCACTGATTGGCGACTTCATGATGCAACAAGGCGATTACCGGCCGTGCTCCAGAGCTGGGATGGAGACGTCGACGAGCCCGTTTTTAAAGATGTCCTTTGAAACCGCCGCGGCGTTCTTGGTAGATGCGACTTTGAAAGGCTCGGTGGATACCTTGGAGTCGCCGTCCGCGAAGATCGTGCTAGGGCAAGTCGTGGAGATGGGCACCGGGGCGTTTGGCGTCCGGTTCGACATGAAGCGAGCCGCGGAGCTACGACAGGCGATGATGAGGGATAGGAAGACGTTCTAGACGTGACTGTTTTCGATTTATCCCGGGGCGATTTTTGCGCCATCAAAACCCTCAGTGCTGTTTTCCTTCGATCACCACCGATTGCACCGCTTACCTATGCGTAGTGGCACACGTAGTGGAACTGATCAGCCACCTTGATGTCGAACGAGCTGTTCTCCGCGACGTTGAAGGACTCGCCCTCGCCGACTTGAACCCAGGCCTGGGTGTCCTTCAGCTTGTACTCGCAAGACCCGGACACGCACTCCATGATTTCAGCCGCGGCCGTGCCGAACGTAAGCGCGGTGTCCGGCCCCAAAACAACCCCCGCGGACTTGCTCACCCCGTCCGCGGTGACGAACGAGTGCGAAACCGCTTTGCCGTCGAAATACACGTTCGCCTTGGTGGTCAGGGTGACGTTCTGCATGCTGGTGGTGGGCATCGCGGAAGCGTGGGGCTTGTGCCTGCGGAAGTGAGGCGAACTCGTGACCGCGGTCGATCGAGGGGATATTTAAAAGTTGTTTTTTCTGCGTGTCAGGCCTGTCATCAGCTCACGTCAAACGCACAGCCCCTAAACCCGACGACCATGTCCGAACTAACCTCCGGTTCCCCCAATGCGAAGCGCGCGAAACACACACCGAGCGAGTCGCACGCCAGCAACGCGGTGGTGAGTCAGGTGTACCGCGTGCGCCTGACGTTGCCGTGGGCCCGAAGTTCGGTAAGCGCGTTTTCGACGTGCACGAAAACGCGGTTTTCACCGCGCTGGACGACGCGATCGCCAAAACGTTCAACCGGGAACCCGGGTCGCACATGTCCGATTTCCGGTACCCCCTCCCGTCCCACGTGTTAAAGCCTGAGGGGTTGAAAAAGCAAGACCTGGAGGACCTGTGCGGTGGGTGCGGTCGGGATGGCAACCGCTGGATTGAAACTGCCCGAGTTGAAAGCGGAGCTAAAGCGAATCGTGAAACAACTCGACACTGAAGAAGGGCAAATGCAACTCGCGATGATCATGGAGGAGTCTTCCGAGTCTGACTCTGATGAGACGGGCGGCGGCGGTCAAAAAAAATCATTCACGGTACGGAACGACACGCACGGCTACCGCATCGAGGAAGGGTACGAAGTCAAAAACGTGGGGAGCTCGGTGACCAAGCTGAGTGACACTCCGTTAAAGAGCGGCGGTTTTTTCTCTTGTACACTTGGGATCTCGGCGCTAATTGGGGCCACGTGGTTTACCTTGAATCAAACCGAAACGCAACCGAGGCGGACAACATACACAAGGTCAAGCTCGTGGAGAGCAACGACGTGAGCGAGCCGAGCAATGACGAGGATTATTAAGAGTCAGAAGAGTAGACGGCGCGACGCCGGCGATGTGAAAATTTAAAACGGTTTCGCCCCTTTCGCGTCACGAACAGAGGGAAGCGTTTTCTTGGTCCCCCGACAAATCTTTTGTCGCCGAGGACAGACATGCGGTCCGCCTCGCCACTCGCGCCAGCGCGCCGTTCCGCTCTTTCCCGCGGTTTCGGAAGGCGCACGCGTACCGGACCCGGTACCGCCCGCGTTTGGGTTTTGGGAGGTACACGCCCGGGTTGACCATGGCTCGTTCCGCTGTGGGTTTCAAAGACGAGGCGTCGGCGAATGAGATTCAACGATGGCTGTCTCGGCAACAATCCATGGGACGAAGCGTTACGAGGCATCACGAAACGCTCACAACCGCGGGCGCCACGGTGCGAGGCCTCGGTGTTGTCGAGCCAGCAAGAGTCACCAACGCGCCTCGCGTGACTTTCGCGGCGACTCCCACGGGAACGCCCACCGCTGGTGCGTCGAAGCCAAATTACCCAAACTCCAAAGAAGCCACGACTGCGCCGAAACCCGAAATCTCGGCGCGTCCAAACTCGTCCAACCGGATACCCCCGACACACGCGTGTAACGCGGCGCGCGCGCGCATGGGTGTTGACCTGACTACCGGCAAGCCAAACACCGCGATGTACGGCGGCCTCGCGGGGTTCCGGTCCGCGAACACCGAAACGTACGGCGCCGCGCACGACCCCAAAAGCCGCGAGTTGTTAAAGCCGGCGCTCGCGATAGCCAACCCCAAACCCGCGGAGAGCCAGACGCGGTCGCGATACGCGGAGAGTTTGAGGGGCGACGCAGCGCACGAGACGTGGTGGCGTGTGAATTGCTTGCGGTCCACGAAAGTTGTGTTCGACGAGCCGGTGGCGCTTGCCGCGGCGCAACGCCCGGGCGCGGCGGACGATTTGGCGACGGGGCGGCGAAACTTCGTCGCCGCGGCGCTCGGGAACCGGCTGTACTACGGCGACTTGCTTGACGAAACCGGGGTGGCTAACCTTGACAAAGCGCTACGTACGCTTCCCGTGGAGCAGGCGGATCAAATGATAACGACCCTGCGTGAGCTGCACGCGGGGACGGCGGAGGCGAGGCGAAGGACGAAGAGCGCAAGCGCGGCGACGTACAACCAAGGGTACGTCCCGACCGTTCGCGACACGGCGCGCCGCGCCGAGACGGCCGGGCGGATTACACGGCAGAAGGGGGGGGTCGGCGAAAACGCGGAGGTTTTTCAAGCGCGGGCGAAACGAAAGCTTGCGATGGCGCAGGCGGAGACGTTGGCTGTTACGGAGGCGAAACGAAGTTTGGCGCGACGGAAACGCGACGGAAAGGCCGCGTTTGCAGTCGGCGTTTCGTGCGACCCGGGTAAAAAGCGGAAAACGCGTGGGCCCACGTACGGTGAGTTGAAAAGCTTGGGGGGCGAAACCGAATCCGCCGAAGTTCCCCGGTTCGCGAGCTCGTACCAAACAAAGCAGTGCGCGTACATTTCAGAGATCGTCGCCCAGAACCGAGCGAGCGGGGGGCACCGAGTGAAACACGTCGAGCTCTCCACGGCGCCGTTCGGGGAGGGCGCGGGGGTTGGCCGCAAACACGAAACCGACGACGACGTCTCAGGCGACGCCGTGATTGGGATTTCGCGGAA
>Ga0209192_10002457_pt1 | contig 13217 bp, 14 predicted proteins | sample ArcticOcean_MG_C_11_FD_187433 | JGI IMG/M metagenome (GOLD analysis project Ga0209192, IMG submission 187433) | Marine microbial communities from western Arctic Ocean - ArcticOcean_MG_CB2_154 (SPAdes) (version 2) | ecosystem: Environmental > Aquatic > Marine > Oceanic | place: Arctic Ocean... | reverse complement strand
GTATATTTACTTTGTTGATATAACTTGAATCAGCAAGTCTTGCCATATCCATTGCTAACCCAGTAATATATACAGCCATTCGTGGCGCACTTGGTATTTTGTTTTCGCTGTTATCTCGTATAATATTTGCAACTTGTCGTGTAAGATCGCCATACATAACAGGAATTTGAGTTAGGTTTCCCTTGCCGTCTTTGTAACTAAAGTTACTCATGAGGCGCACCATTTGCGTTATGTAGCGTCTTATTTGTCCGTCATAAAAATGTTGCATAACTTATTATCTTCCCCATTTTTCTATTCGTCTTAAAAACTTTCCGTTCCTAAAATAAAGGCCAAGCCTTTTAAATTCGCGGTTTAATTGTTCTACATGAATTTTATCTATACCCCTGTGTTTCTCAGCAGACAAAAAATATTCAGACATTATTTCTTTACTTAAATTTTCGTCATGTTTTGCTCTGTATTCATCCCAAACTTGTTGCATTTGTTTTTTATTTCTTATTTTTTTCAATGCTCTTAAAACAACATGTTCGTCAGTTCCCCACCAATCAGCTCTTGTCCACTCACCTATCCCAAATAAAGTTGGATGCATGCCTTTGTAAAATTCATCTACAAGATCTTGTACTTCGCCAGCAGCTAATGGTTCGCCTTGTTCGCCTTCTTCTCCCTCTTTGCCGTCTTTGCCGTCTTTGCCTTCGGAATCAGTTCCGCCGCCAACACCCATTTCAACAATACCAACAATTGTATCTTGCTTTTGGTTAGTTTGCGTATAGGCATCTAACTTTTTAGCAGCAGGAGTTCCTGCAATAGCACCAACTGCCTTTCCTGTTTTAGGATCAACTAACGCTCCCTGCATATGGCCCTCTTCAATAATAGTTAACTCTTTTAATCTATCTTTATCAAACCATTTGGTTCGCTGATCTCTTTTAAATTCAGTTTGAGACTCATCAGCTAACCATTGTTTATAATCGTATATTCTTGAATCATTAAAATTAACGGTTGCAATAACTTCAAAGTCATCTAAAGCAGAATCACTATCCCCATCATCTGACGGAAATAAATCTTTTAATGGAATTTTCTTACCGTCTGGATCTACTACTTGGATAGTTACAATTTTAAATGACTTTGCAACTTCAACATAATTGTCTTTAATAAATTTTGTAAAAATGTTAACAACACTTTCTTTACCTTTAGAAAACGTTGAAAAAGGAACTTTAGGAATTCTAAATAAAGCTTCTTGTGTATTAATTTTGATTATAACCTCAAATAAATCACCTTTTGCATAATCAGAATTTGTTTTTGTTTTTTCTTCTACAATTTTAATATCTAAATATTTCATATCATCTCTCTAACTAAAGTCCGGTAAAGTAATTATTTTAGGTTTCGGCTTTTCATTAGGCTTTACTTTAGGTTCAGTCTTCTTCTCTTTTTCTAGACGTTCTTTTTCTAGACGATCAGCTTTTTCTTCAGCTTTTTTTGCTTTGTCTTCAGCTTGCTTCTTAGCTAGTTCATCAGCTTTCTTTTCTGCGTCTTCAGCTTTGCGTAATTCTTCAGCTTGTTTTTCACGTTGTATGCGTTCTTGTTCTAATCGATTTTCTTTTTCTTGTGCTTTAGTTGCAGCTTCTTCATCGGCTTTCTTTTTTGCTTCTTCCTTTTCACGGGTTGCTTCTGCTTCTTTTTTGGCTAGTTCATCAGCTTTGCGTTCTGCATCATCAGCTTTCTTTTTTATTTCTTCTGCTTCTTTTTTGGCTAGTTCATCAGCTTTGCGTTCTGCATCATCAGCTTTCTTTTTTGCTTCTTCCTTTTCTTTTTCAGCTTGATTATCTTTCTTAACTTTTGAATCGTCGTTTTTAGGCAAGTTAGGAACTACAACAGTACCTGGTAAATCGTCAAACTCTTTTTCCTTATCCCAATCATCGTCTTCCTTATCCCAATCATCGTCTTTTTTAGTGTCTACCTTAGGTTCAACTTTCTTAGGTTCAACTTTCTTAGGTTCAACTTTCTTAGGATTTAATTTTTTGTCTAAAAGATCTTTTGTTTCTTGATCAGTTATATTATTAAGTTTTGGATTAGTATCAAGTATTTCTTGTGCTTTTTTATAATTACCCTTTTTTATTGCATCGTTAAACTCTTTTGCTGAATTTACTACCCCAGTGCCAGTACCAGATTGAGCCGATCCGTCACCGGATTTATCACCAGTACCTTTGTCAGTACCGCCGCCTTTCCCACCAGTAGGAGGGGTGTATCCTGGAATTTTTCCTTTACCGTCTTTATTGCCAGTACCAGTACCGTCGCCTTTATCACTGCTGCCAGTACCGTCGCCACTTTTACCACTACCCGAACCTGTACCTTTATCGCCACTACCTGAACCTGTACCTTTATCGCCACTACCTGAACCAGTGCCTTTATCGCCACTGCCAGTACCTGTACCTTTACCACCTAGACCGTATTTTGCCATACATGCTCTTATTTCAGCTTCGTGTTCAGGATATTTCTTAATAAATTCTTTTGCAGTGCGTATCATAATTCTGCGGTTATTTGGACTTGTCACAGATCTTGAACTTTGTTTAATTCCAAAACACATGCGGCCTACCTTTGTGCCACCTAGCACAGCTTGAGGTTCTGCTTCTACTATTTTAATATCGTTATATTTCATTATTCATCTGCCTTCGGTCTAAGTGCTTTAGAAAGGCTTTGTCTTTCTATTACGTTTTCGCCTGCGATAGTATTGGTTGTACTGTTGTTTATAAATGTACCTTTTTGGTTTGTTCTATTATTTGTACCAGTAAGTGTCATGCGTACATTATCTTCTTGTTTAACCCAACGACCTCCGTCATATCTAAACAGTCTATTAGGAGAAAAGTCTGTACGTAGGAAAAAATCACCTACAGTAGTGTTAGTAGGAAAACTTATACCATGACCAAAAGATTCGCCATTAGTTGGTATTCCGTCGCCTAGTAAATATCCATTATATCCTGACTTAGTAGCTGAACGCATAGTATCAGGTATATCATCACCGTCTGTGTCAACAAGTTCAGTATTACCGTTTTCGTCAAGTTGTAAACTAAAGTAATGACTAGTATCATATCCTGCTTTTGGTGCATCAGCTTCTGCTTGTGCAACTACAGCATTATTAATTTGCATTTCTTTATCATATGTACTTAATAAATTACGTAGTGTATCTCCACCAGTAGCACCTTCTTCTGCAGGTAAATCTAATATTTCTTTAAATTCTTGTGCGTCTACTATTTGCTTTAGTTTTAGCCTATATAAATGTGGATACCAAGTTTGTGAAAATCCTTCAGCTGCACGGTTTACATCTTCTACAACATAAAATCTTTTTAGTGCAAATGATAAATCATTTAATGCATGTTCGTCTTTTAAATGAGGCAATTCAACTACATCACCTGACATAACTTTTCTACCGAGTGTCTTTACACTACTATTAATATGTATTGTTAAAAACAACGTATCATTACTTAAAAACAAACCAAATTGACTTAGGTTAAAGTCGATATCTTGCACATTATAAACTCCACGCATTGTATAAATGTCTGGATCGTACTTTCTATCGCGGTTTTCAAGAAATAACATATCTTGTATATTTGTTTCTTTTACAGCATCATAACGAGGTTGGTCAGCTGTTGCGTCTGCTTCACTAGGATTTTCAACACCTAGGAACTTGTGTATATTAATATCTGTACCGCCTACAGTAAACATTTCATAGACTTGTTTGTCTATAAAGTTGTAGTCGTTACCTTTTTGCGGCTTGTATAAACTTAATCTTGGCATACACATATTTATCGTTCGTAAGTCAATACGATAAATACTAATGGAGACAATAATTATGGCAATACAAAAACAAGAAATATTTGACTACGTACATGCAATGCTTGGCGGAGGAATGGTTGATGTTGAACTAGACCCAATTCATTATGAAACCGCATTAAAGAAAGCACTTACACGTTTTAGACAACGTAGTGATAATTCAGTTGAAGAGTCATACTTTTTTATGCCTACTATTATTGACCAAAACGAATATACACTACCTAATGAAATAATGGAAGTTAGAAAATTATTTAGAAGAAGTGTCGGCGCTAGATCAGGCGGTGGTGACGGAGGAAGTATATTCGAGCCGTTTAACTTAGCTTATACAAATGCTTATTTGTTATCAAGCAGTAATATGGGCGGACTAGCTACATATGATATGTTTAGTCAGTATCAAGAATTAGTAGGGCGTATGTTTGGATCATTTATAGAATTTAAGTGGAACTCAACTACAAAAAAATTAACATTATTGCAACGTCCTAGAGGCAACGAAACGTTATTGTTATATTGTTACAACTATCGTCCAGACGAGCAAATATTGAACGATTATCTAGCTCAACAATGGATTAAAGATTATACCCTTGCTAGTTGTAAGTATATGCTAGGCGAAGCAAGAGAGAAGTTTGCTACTATTGCTGGACCAGGAGGCGGAACTAGTTTAAACGGTCAAAGTTTAAAATCAGAAGCACAGCAAGAAATGGAAAAGTTAGAACAAGAAGTTTCTCAACAAATACCAGGTGGCGTAGGGTACAGCTTCTTAATAGGGTAATCAATCCAACGTTAGCGCCAACATTTTGTTATTTTGTAAATACATTATAACAAGGAGAAGCTCATGTGTTCACCATACGTTCGTAAACAAGCTAATCGACTTAACTGGATAATCAAAGGCAGACTAATTGATGTTAGCTGGTCCGATGATGACGTTGAAAAAACCTACAACTCATACTTTAAAAGACTTTGGGGCAATAATGAAAGTTATATCCACGAAGAAGGGTTTGAACAAGCATACGCAGAACGTCAAGAACAACTCTTAATAGAAGAAATGAAACATGTTGCTGTAAAAGGCGGACATTTCGATTAATTAACGGTTGACAAACCATAAAAAATATCATATAATAAACGTTATTACTTAGGAAATATTTTATGATAATTGGTATATGTGGATTAATTGGTTGTGGCAAAGGTACTGTTGCAGACATCCTAGTTGAAGAACACAACTTTAAAAAACTTTCATTTGCAGATAAACTAAAAGACGGCGTTGCTACTGTGTTTGGATGGGATCGTTCTATGCTAGAAGGCGACACGCGACAAAGCAGAGAATGGCGAGAACAAAGAGACGAGTTTTGGTCAAAAGAAACTAAGCGTAATATTACACCACGGATTGTATTACAAGAATTTGGTACAGACTGTATGCGTCACGGATTTGATGACAGTATATGGGTAAGCATAGTGAAGCAAGAATTAATAAAAAATCCAACTAAGGATTTTGTTATTCCTGATGTTAGATTTCCTAACGAAGCACTAATGATTCAAAAACTAAACGGTCATGTATGGAGAGCAATAAGAGGACCAGACCCTGTTTGGTTCCGTATGTATCAAGACATTGGTGTTGAACCTAAAGATGTTCATGAATCAGAATGGCGCTGGGCTAATGTAAATTTTGATGCACAAGTAAGTAATAATGGAACTTTAGACGATCTTAAAAATCAGGTACAAGATCACCTTGTTTCCACTTTGCCCCTTGTTTCTGCATAATACGTTGACAGTTAGCACATATAGTTTTAAGATTGCTAAGACTACAATTATTTAAATCACCGTCGATATGGAAAACATTGAACTGTTCTTGATGCTTAGATGAGTAATTACACTTCTCGCAAAAGCTCTTTTTTTCATAACCTCGTTGTTTCCATTTAGGCACACCGTGGTTAACTCCGTTTCGTAAACATCTTTCACATAGCTTTCGGTAATGAATTTTATTACCTTTTTTATAGTTAATAGCGGCTGGACGCTGTTTACATTGGCATAATGGTCTCATATTGTATTTACCTCACCTTTTTGGTACCTTTTTATAGGGTTATATGCATACCTTTTTTTTCGTATCTGCTAAATACATATAGCAAAAGATTCCAACAGGAGAAATAATATGGCTTTAACATCACCAGGAGTACAGGTCAGCGTAATCGACGAAAGTTTTTACACACCAGCTGAGCCAGGTACAGTGCCTATGATTTTTGTTACTAGTGCATCTAATAAAAAGAATGCAGCAGGAACAGGAACAGCACAAGGCACACTAAAAGCAAATGCAGGGAAACCTTATTTGCTTACTTCACAAAGAGATTTAGCGGACACCTTTGGTGATCCAATATTTAAAACAGATAACAATAATAATCCAATTCATGCAGGTGAACTTAACGAATACGGCTTACAAGCAGCTTACTCACTATTAGGTGTAAGCAATAGAGCATACGTTGTAAGAGCAGATGTTGATTTGGGTGAACTAGAAGCTACAGCGGACGCCCCAAGTGCAAATCCCTTAGCAGGTACATATTGGTTTGATACAGACGGTTCAAGATACGGTATTCAGCAGTGGAATAGTAATGCTATTAACACTATAGGTGGACAAACTTTTACAACAAAGACACCTACAGTAATCTTTAAACAAAACCAAGTTGTTGATTACGATGGCGGCAATTATACTCCATTAGCATCAATTGGTGCAATTGGCGATTACTTAATTGTAGCTGTAACTACAATCAACAAACTATGGTACAAAAATTCAAGCGGTGCATGGGTTACTGTTGGAAGTGCTGATTGGATTAAAAGTTGGCCTACAGTTAAAGGTTCAACAGCAAATCCTAGTTTTGCAGGCACAGCAGATATTACTGTAAACGGAACACTTATATCAGTAGGTTCTAACACAGTAACAGATGTTGCGTTAGCAATAACCAATGCTGGAGTAGCAGGCGTAAGTTCTGCAGCTGTAGACGGATTTTTAGAAATATATAGCAACGGAACAAGTTCAGGTGCTGATGACTCGAGTACAGGAGGTCCAATTGTAATCGGTGGTGATGTAACTAGACTTTCAGAACTAGGCATTACAGCAGGATCTTTCCTTCCACCAGCTTTACAAATATCAGCACATACAAGTGTTCCGACTTGGAAGACAACAGACACTGGAACTACAAGGCCATCAGGAAGCATTTGGTTTAAAACAACTGTGCCAAATGGTGGAGCAAAATTAAGTGTTAAACTTTGGAATGCTAATACATTACTATGGGATGAAATTTCTACAGCAATGTATCCAGATGCTGGAGCAGCAATTTACGGTTTAGACTCAACAGGTGGCGGTGCTAATTTAGCAATTGGTGACTTGTATGCTAAAACTAATGTTGCTAATGATTCTTTACCTATGGGCAATTTTACAATTTTCCGTAGACAAGCAAGCGGTGCAGCTAATATTAGTAGTGCAATAATTACAACAACTACACCAGGTGCAGGTACGCATAACTTTACAATGTCTAGTACAAATAAAGGTAGTGCTGCATTTAGTACACCTGTTACAGTAAATGTTGTTACAACAGGAAGTGGTAGCGGCGATGCTATTTTAATTGCAGCAGCAATTACATCAGCTAACGTACCAAACGTAAGTGCAACAGTTGATGCAGCAAACAGAGTTGTAATTAGTCATTCACAAGGTGGTGAAATTAAATTTGTTGATACAACAGGTTTATTAAACGCTATGGGATTCAAACCATTTGTTAGTACAGATTCTACATCTACAGCAAACTTAACGTTTGTTGACGGAACAACTGACGCTACAAGTCCAAAACAATTCCAAGCTACTAATTGGCGTGTATTAACATATACAGCAAGTGCTGATTCAGTTACATCATTAGCAACGCAAGGACAGTTATGGTATAGCTCAATTGTAGACGAAGTAGATATGCTTTATCACAATGGTACAACTTGGGTAGGTTATGCAGATTCAACAGCATATCCAACAGCAGATCCAGAAGGACCAATTATTTCAGCTAGTATGCCTATACAGCAAAGTGACGGAAGCGCACTTGTAACAGGCGATCTTTGGATTAGCACAGCTGATTTAGAAAACTATCCAACGGTATATCGTTACAATGTAGATATTTCAGGAACAGCAGCTCAAAAGTGGGGTTCATCTTTAGACAGTAGTGACCAAACAACAGAAAATGGAATACTATTTTCAGATGCACGTTATGGTACAGGAGCAGGAACAACAACTGTTGCACCAAGCGGTACTATTCCAGCATTGTTAGCAAGTAACTACTTAGATCCAGATGCACCAGATCCAGCACTATATCCAAAAGGTATGTTGCTATGGAACTTGCGTAGAAGCGGATTTAACGTTAAACGTTTTGAGCGTAACTATGTAGATACAACAACAGTTAACAAGCGTATGGCAGACGAGTCAATGGCTAATTACTATCCACACAGATGGGTAACTGAGTCAGGCAACCAAGCTGATGGTTCAGGTAGCTTTGGACGTAAAGCACAGCGTAAAGTTGTAGTACAAGCATTACAAGCGGTAGTTAACAGTAATGATGATATTAGAGATGATGAATCAAGATTGTTTAACTTAATGGCTTGCCCAGGATATTCAGAACTAATTGGCGAAATGATTAGCTTAAACAATGATAGAGGCTTAACAGCATTTATCTTAGGTGATAGTCCATTCCGTTTAACACCTGATGCAACATCACTTAATGATTGGGCAACAAATGTTAACACAGCAGTTGAAGATAACGACAACGGCCTAGTAAGTAGAGACGAATACTTAGGAGTATTTTACCCTGCAGGATTTAGTAGCGACAACTTTGGTAACAACGTTGTAGTACCAGCTTCGCACATGATGTTGCGTACAGTAGCACTAAGTGACCAAGTTAGCTATCCATGGTTTGCACCAGCAGGCACGAGACGTGGCGGAGTTACAAATGCAAGTTCAACAGGCTATGTAAATAGTGAAGGCGAATTTGTTTCAGTAGCATTGAATGAAGGTCAAAGAGATACTTTATATTCAAGTGCTGTTAATCCAATTACGTTTATTACAGGTGCAGGACTTGTTAACTTTGGACAGAAAACTCGCGCAAGAGGCGCAAGTGCATTAGATAGAATTAACGTAGCACGTTTGGTTATCTACTTACGTAGTCAACTTAACACACTTGCTAAGCCATATATCTTTGAGCCTAATGATAAAATTACACGTGATGAGATTAAACAAGCAGCAGAGAGTTTGTTACTTGAGTTAGTTGGACAGCGTGGATTGTATGATTACCTAGTAGTTTGTGATGAGTCAAACAATACTCCAAGCAGAATTGATAAGAATGAGCTATACTTAGACATTGCTATTGAACCTGTAAAAGCAGTAGAGTTTATTTACATACCGCTAAGACTTAAAAATACTGGAGAAATATCAGGACTATAATCTGATAAATATAAATAACAGGAGCAGACTAAATGGCAATTTCAACACTATCAAAAATTACAGTTCCACTGGCTAGCGGAGATTCCGCTAGCAACCAGGGACTTTTAATGCCAAAGTTACAGTATCGCTTTAGAGTGAGCTTAGAGAACTTTGGCGTTAGTACACCAACAACAGAACTTACAAAACAAGTTATTGACGTAACTAGACCGAACGTAAGTTTTGAACAAATGACACTAGACGTGTATAACTCACGTGTGTACCTAGCAGGTAAACATACTTGGGAACCGATTACATTAAACTTACGTGAAGATGTAAACAACAATGTACAAAAACTAGTTGGCGAACAACTACAGAAACAGTTTGATTTCTACGAGCAATCAAGTGCAGCATCAGGACAAGATTATAAATTCGTTACACGTATTGAAATCTTAGATGGTGGTAACGGAGCCAATATACCAAATGTATTAGAAACATTTGAATTATACGGTTGTTATTGTGAAAGTGCAAACTATAATAGTTTAGCATATTCAAACTCAACTGATCCAGTAAGTGTAACACTAGCAATACGTTATGATAACGCAATACAATCACCACAAGGTACTGGTATTGGTACAGCTATCGGACGTACAGTTAACACAGCAGTAACTGGCGGCGGCGCATAATAATAACAAGATACATTTAGTCTTTTTTAAGGGAGCCATTGCGCTCCCTTTTTTCTTTATATACGTACATTAATAAGTTGGATAAATATTAGTATGGCAAATAAATTTAACGGATTACTAGACTCAATAGCAACAGGCGCACTATCTCCTAAAGGAAACATGGGCGACTGGCAACACGGTGCGCGGTTATACGTTGATTCTAACATGCGACTTGCTCCTAGAAGTAAGTTTAATTACCATGTGCAATTTGTTGTTACAGAACAAGGAAGATCGTTAATTCCTAAACTGTTTACAAGCGGTCCAATGAATGAAATTGGCATGCTTGTTAAGTCAGCAGATTTGCCTTCATTTACAGCAAACGTAGAAACAAAGAAAAAATACAATAGAGTTAAAAACGTACAGACTGGCGTAACCTACGATCCAGTAAATATTACAATGCATGATGATAATCAAGGATTAACCACAGCATTTCTACAAGCATATTACAGATATTATTTTGCTGATGGTAACCAAAGGATAAACGGCGGTGCCGCTTATGCAACTAACCCACACAATACGTACGAAGGTGTAATTAAAAATAACTACAAGTATGGTATGGATGTTAATAATCCGGGTGTTCCGTTCTTCAAAGAAATACGAATTAGCACAATGGCCAGGGGAGAGTATGTAACTTATACTCTTGTAAACCCTATTATTACAAATTGGTCGCACGACAATATTAGTAACGCAGATGGTGCTGGCACTTTAGAAAATAAAATTACACTAGCATATGAAGCTGTATTCTATGAAAGTGGAGCAGTACAGGTAGGAGCAAACGGCGATCCAGCTGGCTTTGGACAAGACCATTACGATAACACACCCAGTCCACTATCACTAGCAGGCGGAGGCGGAGGCGGATTAGCTGGCGCTATAGATGGTGCATTTAGTTTATATGATTTTATTGCCGGCGGAGATATATTTGAAAATCCGTTATTAGGTGTATTAATGGGTGCAAACTTAATAGGTAATATAAGAAATTTAAGTAAAGAAGGTATACGTGAAGAAGGTTTTAATATACTTACAGGTGCACTTGGAGCTGCAACAGGCACAAATGTAAGTGGAGTTGCAAATACATTATTTCCAAAAAATGCTGGCAAAGGTGGATCAAAAGATTTGTTATTAGCGGCGGCTGTAGTGGGTGCAGGAACATTAGTTTCAAAAGCAATTAAAAATAATCCAGCAGCAGCGGCTAGTGATGCACAAAAACAAGGTATAAAAAAGATACAATCAGAAACTGGAAAAAGTGTATCTGATGCTAGGACGCAATACGAAGCTTCAATATAGGAATATAACATGAGTAGTTTACCAACAACCCCTAAAACAAACGACAAAAACGTTACTGAATTTTTTGATAACTATTTTACAGAAAAGCTATCATTCCCTACAAATGAAGTTGATGCTGTAATTGGATTTTTCCAAAAAAGAGGATTTGACGAAAGTAGTTCAATTAGTACAGCAACAATATTACTTAATCAAGCTAAGTTAGATAACGTAAAAGTGTTTGAATTATTAGATACATTAAAAGGTTTAGATAATATACAACTTAGTAGTGTAGTAACTGAAGTACTAAATTACAACAGATTGCGTACAAGTACACTAGGATTCAAATTATCTGCTGATTCTTTTACAGTTGAAAAACGAAATGTAGTAGTATGACATGGGTAGATTTGCTCAAGGTAAGTACAACTGTAAATTTCCCGAAAAATACATAGGTAATAAAACACCCACATACAGATCGAGTTGGGAGTTTGCCTTTATGAGCTTCTGTGACAATCATCCAGCTGTTGATAAATGGGCAAGTGAAGCAATTAAAATCCCTTATCGAAATCCCTTAACTGGAAAACAAACAATATACGTACCAGACTTTTTTATTGCATATGCTGATCGAGGTGGCAAACAAAAAGTAGAACTTATAGAAGTTAAGCCAGCCAATCAGACATACCGTGAAAAACTAGGACGTAGCAGACATAATCAGGCGGCCTGGATAGTAAATCAAGCTAAATGGGCAGCTGCATACGCATATTGTAAGCAAAATAACATACAATTTCGCATTGTAACTGAGGACGACATTTTTCACAACGGTCGACGATAGGCGATAAATAAGTGTGTATATAAAGGTTACATAATATGACGAAAAAACTTGAAGAACTTTTAAACTTGCCTGACTCTAAAGAAATTATTTCTGAAGCACAAAACGAAACAAAAGCAAAGGCTGCTGTTGTTGAGCAAAAAGAAACATTTAGAGATATGGCTGAGTTTGATAAAATTGCATCAGCATTACCTAGTGTTAAAGGACTAGGAGAAAAAGCAGATGCAGAACTAAATGATATTGCAGGCCGTGCTTTACAAAGTTACGAAGACTTAATGGATTTAGGAATGAATGTTGAAAGTCGGTATAGTGGCCGAGTTTTTGAAGTAGCAGGATCAATGCTAAAAACATCTTTAGATGCAAAAGTTGCAAAGATGGATAAAAAACTTAAAATGATCGAATTACAATTAAAGAAAGAAAAACTAGATAACGATACTCCTACAGGCGGCGATGTAGTAAATGGCGACGGATATGTGGTCACAGACCGCAACAGTTTGTTAGAAAAATTGAAAAGTATGGATAAATAGTTTATAATAGGAAAAACACCATGAAAACATTTGCACAATTTTTAACAGAGTCTGAAAAGACATATAAATTTTTTATACGAGTAGCAGGGGAAGTGCCCGAAGGATTCGTAGACACAATGGAGAGCAATCTTAACAAGTACGAAGTTGTTAAACTTAGTACAGGTAAAAGAACACCTATTTCAGAAAAACCTATGGACTTTCCACAATTACAAAATATGGAAGTAACACATTGGGAAGCTGAAGTAAGGTATCCAACAACATCACAGGTTTTAGAACAATACTTAGTACAGTGTTGCGATGTTCCACACAGCCACTTAATTGTGCGTGGTGAATTTGATCCTATTGAAAGACAGCAATCAGAAAAAACTGATGAACCATACGAAGCAAAACTAACAACTGAAGACATGGGCGGCGAAAGCGCACAAGGTGAAGTTGGCGGTGCAAGAGTAATGGACCTATTAAAAGAATTAGAAACAGCTAGAAAAGAACGTGAAATTGATCCAATGGAAGGTGCTCCAACAGGAGAGTCTAAAGACATAGGTGACACAGAAAATACAAAAGCTGTAGTTGGGGGTTAATTATGAATAACGATGATGTAAAAAAGTTTATTAATATATCTA
>Ga0209192_10002452_pt1 | contig 13241 bp, 17 predicted proteins | sample ArcticOcean_MG_C_11_FD_187433 | JGI IMG/M metagenome (GOLD analysis project Ga0209192, IMG submission 187433) | Marine microbial communities from western Arctic Ocean - ArcticOcean_MG_CB2_154 (SPAdes) (version 2) | ecosystem: Environmental > Aquatic > Marine > Oceanic | place: Arctic Ocean... | reverse complement strand
AATTTGCATTCCATACAGATCTGTTATATACTTGTTGGATAACAACAGGAGAAACAAATGGCAGTAAGAAATTTCAATGACGCAGAGAAGCAAAAGCTAATCCAAATCATATCACAGGGTTCACAAGTACTGGGTGAAGTGGATGATCTAAAGGGTGGTTTAAGAGATACAGTGAAAGCAATCTCGGAAGAGCTTGAGCTCAAACCTGCACTGATCAACAAAGCGATCTCAATCGCACACAAGGACAACTACAAAAACCTAACTGACGATCTAGACACACTAGAGTCTATATTAGTAGCCGCAGGCAAGTTATAGTGTTTAAGGTACTCAAAGAATTTTGGGTAACCAGTTACAAAACAGACAAAATTGCTTTCTATCTGGAAGTGTTTTCTGTTGCTGTTACCGTGTGGGGGTCAGCTATGCTAACCTTTACCTCACCGCATCCAGACATGGCATTTGTGTTTCCACTGTACCTGATGGGATCAATCACACTGGCCTATGCGGCCTATCGTAGAAGAATAATATGGACTTGCGTTTTGGGATCATGGTTCACTATAATGAATGTAATAGGAAACATCAAGGTATTTTTTTAATGAAAAAATGTCTTTTAATTGGGTGTAGTAATGGGAAAAAGATACATGAGGATTTTTCCAAAGTGTTTGGCTCAAAGAATATCGAATGGATAAATTTATCCAAGGCGGCTATGGGCAATCGATATATTACCTCACGTTTATTTGAATATGTTGATGATATAGGAACTCCTGATTATGTGTATCTACAATACTCGGGACTGTCGAGGATTGACCTACCGTTTGATATTAAAGTAACTATACCCGATTACGACTACCAAATAAAAACCAATAAAAGAACTTGGGTAGCAAGTGGCGGTCGCAATGGTTCTTGGCTCAACTGTGATATGCTGAAAAGACTTTTTGCATACATGTATGACATCACATCAGATAAGGATCATTATGATTTAAGTTTACATGAAATATTTCGAGGTATAGAATTATGTAAAACTCTAGGAATACCATACAACTGGAGCAGTTTCTATGACTATACTAATCCCCCAAACTTTATTGATGGAAATAATACCATTAATGGTGGATCAGTGGATCGATTACCGGATTATATAGATATGTCTAATCATATAGGAGAATATCCGTTGAATCTTGCCTACGAGTTAGGAGATATTCCAGACGACGGAGTGCATTATAGCAGATCTATAGGTGAACAATATCTAACAAGGAATATGAATAAGTTTAATTTATGAGTTACATAGGCATACAATTATGAGAATACTAACCGCAGGATGCAGTCATACTATCGACTTCATGCAGAAGCCATGGCCGTCGTATTTGCCTGGTACTGTAAATTTGGGAGTCAGAGGAGCAGGGCCAGATTTTGTATCAAAAAGAGTGTGTAAAGCATTAACGGAATCTCGATTTGATTACTGTATTATATTATGGCCATACGTAACTAGAGTTGATTTGTTTATTGATGACCCCGAGATACGCGACAAGGCAATGGAGATAGCACCATGGCAAGAAAGTGCAAAAAGAACTTTCGTTGACATAGACGGCAAAGAAGTGGATAAAAACGGTTATGTTTGTTCAGGACATATCAGAGGATATCTTTCCGAGTACTACCGGAATTTCTATAGTGACCAACAGAATAAAATTAATTTTTGGTTCTATGTTCTGTCTGTTCAGTTGTTGTGTGAAAAGTTAGGAGTTAAACATTTATTTTTTACAGTGGACGACATCGAGACATATGGTTCTTGCATGTTTGATGCCGTGGATCTTTCAAAAATTGAATCTGCCAACGGCATAGGCTTTCATAACTATTTGGCAAGTAAAAATGCTAACACTAGTGATGGTTATCATTACGACACGCTTGGTCATAAATTGTACGCAGAGTTTGTCGCAGATAAAATTAAGAAGCACTATAACGAAGAGGTTGATATAAAATAATGAGTTACATAGACGCACTTTACAAAAAAGATGAAGATAAGATCTACGTCGTAGAACGTGATCCCAAGAAAGGCCGTGTGTTCGTAGAATACGATGCACGATATGTTTTCTACTACGAGGACGCAAGGGGTAAACACAGATCAATGACTGGCACGCCTTTGCAGAGAGTACAGTGTGCGACACAGAAAGATTTCATCAAAGAGCAGAGGATAAGATCCAACAAGACACTGTACGAACAGGACATCAATCCTGTATTCAGATGCCTCGAGGAGAACTACTTGGGCAAAGAGACTCCCAAGCTGAATACTATGTTCTTTGATATTGAAGTTGATTTTGATCCTGAAAGGGGTTATTCAACAACAGACGATCCGTTCATGCCCATAACTGCCATAAGTTGTTACATGAGCTGGACGGACCAACTGGTCACACTAGCAGTACCGCCTAAAACAATTAATATGCAAGAAGCAAAAGTACTTACTGAAAGATTCCCTAACACAATGTTGTTTGAAAAAGAGAAAGACATGTTAGATGCATTCTTAGAGTTAGTAGAAGATGCAGATATTTTAAGTGGGTGGAACAGTGAAGGTTATGATATCCCATACACCGTAGGTAGAATACAGAAAGTATTAAGTAGTGATGACACAAGACGTCTTTGCTTTTGGGGACAGAAACCCAAGAAGAGAATATTTGAGAAATACGGTCGAGAACAGTTAAGTTTTGATCTTGTTGGTAGAGTGCATTTAGACCTATTGGAATTATATAGAAAGTACACATACGAGGAAAGACATTCGTTCAGACTAGACGCAATCGGTGAACATGAACTAGGCGAAAGAAAAACAGTTTACGAGGGATCACTTGATGCACTATATAAAAATGATTTTGGCTTGTTTATTGAATACAACAGACAGGACACAGCACTGCTGGCCAAACTTGAAAAGAAATTAAAATTCATAGAACTTGCGAATGAGATCGCTCACCAAAACACTGTGCTACTGCAAACAACAATGGGTGCAGTTGCAGTCACAGAACAAGCTATTGTAAATGAAACACACAGACGTGGCATGATAGTACCAGGTAGGAAGTACAAGAAGGACGGTGAGGTGAACCAGCCGGCGGCGGGAGCCCATGTGGCAACCCCACAAAAAGGAATACATGACTGGATAGGATCTGTTGACATCAACTCACTGTATCCTAGTGTCATTAGGGCATTAAACATGGGACCGGAGACCATCATAGGACAGATAAGACCTGTGATAACATCAGCAGAGATCAACAGGGCCATACATGCAAAGAAATCATTTGCGGCGGCATGGGATAGTCAGTTTGGTAGTTGGGAGTATGTTGCAGTGATGAACAAAGAGAAAGGTACAGAAGTTGTAGTAGATTGGGAAGATGACACCAGTGTGCGTATGAGTGCGGCACAACTGTATGATTTAGTTTTTGAAGGCACCAACAAATGGATGTTGAGTGCAAATGGTACAATATTCACATACGAATACGAAGCAATCATTCCAGGCTTATTGAAACGTTGGTACGAAGAAAGACAAGAGATGCAAAGGAAGATGCGTGAGTGTGGAGACAACGAAATTGAAAGAGAGTATTGGGATAAAAGACAACTTGTTAAAAAAATTAACCTGAACAGTCTGTATGGTGCGATCTTAAATCCAGGTTGTAGATTTTTTGACATAAGGATCGGACAGAGTGTGACACTCACAGGTAGATGTATCACAAAACACATGGCCAGTAAAGTCAACGAGATCGTGACAGGCGAGTATGACCACAAAGGCAAGAGTATTGTGTACGGAGACACAGATTCAGTTTACTTCTCAGCATACAAAACATTAGAGAAAGAGATCAAGGACGGATTAATTCCATGGACTAAGGATTCCGTACTAGGCTTGTACGATAAGATATCAGAAGAGGTCAACAGTTCATTCAAATCATTCATGACCAAAGCATTCCACACTCCGGCTACAAGGGGAGAAGTCATCGCGGCAGGTAGAGAACTTGTTGCATCAAAAGGCCTGTTCATCACAAAGAAAAGATATGCTGTGCTTTACTATGATAAGGAAGGCAAACGTACAGATGTAGAAGGCAAGGAAGGCAAGATGAAGGCAATGGGATTAGATTTAAAAAGATCAGACACGCCGATTTTTGTACAAGACTTCCTGAGTGAGATACTATACATGGTGCTTTCGGGTAATGAAGAGAAAAAAGTGCTGGACAGGATCAGTGAATTCCGGGCAGAGTTCAAAGCCATGCCAGGTTGGGAGAAGGGATCTCCCAAGAGAGCAAACAACATGACCAAGTACACAGCGGCAGAAGTGGCCAAAGGCAAAGCAAACATGCCAGGACATGTCAGGGCAAGTATGAACTGGAACAGATGCAGAGAGATGTACGGTGACAAGTATTCCATGCTGATCACAGATGGTGCCAAGGTCATTGTGTGTAAATTGAAACAGAATCCGTTAGGATATACCAGTATCGCATATCCTGTGGACGAACTGCGTATTCCAGAATGGTTCAAGGAACTGCCATTTGATGGCGATGCCATGGAAACAGGCATACTGGATCAAAAACTAGACAACCTCATAGGTGTACTGGATTGGGACGTGCAGTCAACTGAAACCAGTAACACATTCAACAAACTGTTTGAATTTTAAATAACATTATGTTTAGCATAGAAGAGATTAAATTACTGATCGAGAAACTAGAAAAAGCAAAGGCAACGGACTTCCAAGAACTGATCGACACGAATCTAAAGATATTAAAAGACATAGAGTTGGCAGTGGATGCCAACAACCAAGAAACAATCGACCGGTTGGATAAACCCGAATATTGGTTTGCAAGGGACCTTGAACAGAAGAGGGTCACTCCTATTGTGGATCCATTTTTGTACAGGGTAATACAGACTAAGATATTCCAGTTTGCAAGGACTAGTGCGGAGTCAACAGAAGGAGGACTTTACAACAGTCTAGAGATAGGACCTGGGACAGGCATGTTCTCCAAGGAGTTCAGGGCATGGAGGTTAAACTACTTCCTAGAAATACTACCAGAAGTGGAAAACAAGATCAGACGTAGGTTCCCACCACTGCAACAGAAGAACCTGAAATTTTTTAAAACACGTGAGACAGAGTGTTCAAACATACCCCAAGGCAGTTGCAACTTCGTGTTCAGCTGGGACACGTTCGTATTCTTCACACAGAGACATGTACAACAGTACCTGCACGACATCAAGAGAGTTCTTGTACCAGGTGGTTATTGTATGATACAGTATGCAGACTGTCATTATGATCATGACCTACACCAAGCAAAACGTGGATATTGGAAGTACAACACCAAAACTGCTATGATTAAAATGATCGAGGAGGAAGGATATGAGGTTGTAGAGATGAATCAATTCCGTCCCGGTGCCAACTATGCCGTATTCAAGAAGCCTGGTAAACAAAATCCAGTGGTGTACAAGATTCACGAAATAACACTAGACTAAGACCTAAATATATTATACAATAAGAACATTATGATAGACATCTTAAAAGACATCGTTAAACACACGCATGGATTGGGATTTTTAGATCTTGTTAAAGTTACAGGCTCAGAGTCGGAAACGGCAATTGATTCTATGGCAGAAGACAGATCTGTAATCTTGCAAGGGTCTTTCCACAAACCACAAACGGAAATGTCTGGTACGTTTGGAATGCCTCAACTGGGTAAGTTAGATATCCACTTGAAGTGTCCGGAATACAAAGACAAAGCAAACATAACTGTACTATCCGGTGAGAGAGCCGGAGCAACTGTTCCTACAGGAATCCATTTCGAGAATGAAAAGGGTGACTTCAAGAACGACTACAGGTTCATGAATGCTGAGATTATCAACGAGAAACTTAAGACTGTAAAATTTAAAGGTGTTAAGTGGGACGTTGAGATTGAACCAACAGTGGCTAGTGTGCAAAGATTCAACTTTCAAGCAACTGCAAACACAGAACACAACTCATTTGTTGTGAGAACCGAAGATGGAAACTTGATTTTCACATTTGGTGACAAAGCATCGCATGGTGGTGAGTTCGTATTTGCAACTGACGTGAAAGGCACTCTCAACAAAGGTTGGAGTTGGCCAGTAGGTCAAGTATTACAGATTTTGAAACTATCAGATTCGGCGAAGGTCACATTACACTTCTCTAACGAGGGTGCGATGCAGGTCTCTGTTGATTCAGGACTAGGCAAGTATCAATATATAATACCAGCACAGGCACAATAATGACAGATAAAAGGCAAGAACATTTAGGGGATTACAACAGAAACTTTGCTTGTTTCTTGCCTGCTATCTCAAACTTCTATAACACTTTCATAAGCAAACAGAGGGTGACTGGTGGTACACACATTCCAGCAGAGAGAATTCCAAAAGGTATGGACAGAGGAGTTGAAGGAATGAACTTCATAAACCCAGATGAGGGATACTTCACATACAACACAGCACTATACTCGGCGGGACACGCCTGCCTTAACATGGAACAAGTTAACGACAGGGATTCCATGGTAGTGAACAGAGATAGGAAATTCAGCACAATAGTAGGAGACTCAGGAGGATACCAGATCGCAAAAGGTGTTATCAAGTTTGACTGGAAAGACTTCGAAGGTACAAAAGCAAACACAGTAAGAAGCAATATTTTAAATTGGTTAGAACTGACCAGTGACTGGGCAATGACCTTGGATGTACCCACATGGGCGGCTGACGAATTGAACAGTGGCAAATCAGGACTGAACTCATTCCAGGATTGTCTAGATGCAACAGTGTTCAACAACGACTACTTCCAAAAGAACAGACTAGGACAAACGAAATTCTTAAACGTACTACAGGGTGACGACTGGGAATCAGGTCAAATCTGGTATGACAAGATGAAACACTACGAGTTTGAAGGTTGGGCATTTGGTGGTATAAACATGTGTGACATGGAAATATTACTCCGAAGGCTGATTGTTATGAGGGATGAAAAGAAATTAGATGGCAAGGACTGGATCCACGTGCTAGGAACTTCTCAATTAGACTGGGCCTGTTTCTTGACTGCAATACAAAGACAATTAAGGAAACATGTTAATCCAAATGTTACATTAAGTTTTGACTCTGCGTCAGCATTCTTATCAACTGCAAATGGATTAGTTTATACACAGAACACATTTACTCCGAATAGATTCTCGTTTATCATGGACAAAGCACCAGACGACAGAGCAATGAAAGGTTCAAACATACCTTTTCCATTCCATAGTGCTATCGGTGAGAGATTGACCATGGGAGATGTTTGTTACTACGGACCAGGTGATCTAAACAAGAACGGAAAAGAAGGTGCAACCAGTTGGGACAGTTTCAGCTATTGTTTAATGATGGGACATAATGTATACAATCAGATCAAGGCTGTACAAGTAGCAAACGATTTGAACGACATAGAAAGCATGAAATACAAACCACAAGTGGGACACTGGAGAAAAACAAAAGGATCAGATAACACAGATGAAATGAGTAACTTTGTTCCAAGGAACATACTGTATTTCAACACACTTGTAGAAGAAATATTCACATCAGAGAATCCAATGGAAGTTATTAACAATGCCAAGCCATTCCTGGCAGACATAAGAGGCACTAGATGGGCCAGGCACACAGGCGGTGGTAAAGGCAAGAATAATTTCAGTACATTATTTGAATAGGAGGGATGACATGGCAGACAATTTTTGTATTATGCCATTTGTACACAGCTTTGTTACACCAAACATCGTAAGTCCGTGTTGTGCATACACAGGCAATATTAAACTAAATTCAAAAGAACAGTATTGGAATTCCGATCAATTAAAAAACATACAAAAAAACATGTTGGACAATGTACGTGATACCGGCTGTGATATCTGTTGGAAGAAAGAAGACAGGGGATACAGCAGTCTGAGACAACACAGCAATCAGATATACAAAGATCACGTAGAAGATATCAAACAAAACAAAAAAGCAGACCATCCATTTTACATCGACCTACGACTAGGTAACCTATGCAACTTAAAATGCAGGATGTGTATCAGTGAGTGGAGCAGTCAGATCGCAGGAGAAATATTAGACAATCCAAACGAAGACTGGATAGATACTCCCACGCAAAAAGTGATAGAGCTCGACGACGACACATGGGAATTACTGGAGCAATGGCTTCCTCATGTGAGAAGAGTGTTCATGACTGGTGGAGAGCCTACAATTATAAAACGTAATCTAGACTACATAAACAAAATCGTTGCTAGTGGTCGTAGCAAAGATGTTGAATTAATTTTTACCACCAATGCCACTAACATCAATCAAAAATTTATCGAGATTGGCAAAGAATTTAAAAGTGTTTCGTACAATGTTTCAATTGATGCAGTCGGGAACCTAGCAAAATATATTAGATACCCCAGTGATTGGAACACTATTGAAAACAATCTTAAGAATATCAAACAAGGGGTCTCTTTCAATACAACCATACAATGGCTAAACATGACCAGATTAAATGAGATATTTGATTACATAGAGAACTGTGGGATAGCGTTTGGAGGTATTTGGTTTCAATTGGTAACAAACCCTCATTATCTTGATCCTATACATGCACCAAAATTTATGAAAGAAAAATGCATTACCGACATTGATAATTTCCTAAATAGACCATTCCTCAATGCGGAGAAATATAACAACATACTTTATGGAGAACTGAAACAGAGTTTGACACAGACAAAAGAATTCTTGCTTAAAAACATAGATAACACACAACACGTGGACGAATTTTTAAAAAGAATGAAAATATTGGACAGACTAAGGGATCAAAGTCTATTTGATGCATTACCAGAACTAAAACAACTAGGAGAAAATAATGGCTAACTTAACAAAAAACAAGAACCTAAGAAAACTGCAAGTTCATCACACTTACCTAAATAAAAAGGTAACGGAACTTACCAAAGATAGAAAAAAAGACAGAAGTTCCGAGAGCAAGACGGTATTAATGAGATTAAAGAAAACCAAACTTGCAATAAAAGATGCAATCGCAAGTGCAAAGGCAAGTCTTGGTTTGACAAAGTAAATTTTCAGTAGTATAATAATAACATGGACAGAGATTATAAAACAGGCAAGAGTGAGGATGTAGGTGTATTTTCAGGTATAGAGATAGAACACACACCAGCATATGGATTGCAGACATTGTTCCTTGCAAGGAATGATCTCACACTTGAACAGATTAAAGAACTGGCCAGCATGGTCGATGCCAAGGCAATATACTATGGTGCTAACAGATCATTCATCTACAATCACGCATTACATTTGTCACAAATGATGAATTTGATGAAAGACGGTTACTATGTGACCATAGACTACCCTTATAGTTCACACACAGAAGTCAAAGAAAGATTTAAACTGGTATGGAAGAATGAGAAGTTCATACCGTTCTGTTCAATAATATTCCCCAACTCCGAAGAAGATGATCAACTTTGTATAAAAGTAGACGATGTTGATTTCAATAAGACAAACCCAGGTGTTTGGGCCACGAGCATGAATCATTTCAAGCAGACTTCAGGATTTACTTCCTGGTCTGAATACAAACAAGATCAACCAATACAGGAGAACAAATGGATATTGAGCAACAGCACGATCAAGCACTAGTAGAACAGGCCAAAAAAGGCAGTAAGATGATTTGGGTGACTTTCCGTAAGGAAGGATTGCACAAATACCCAGCGGCACTAGATGATCCTAAACTAGCAACAGGCGACGAGTATGATGTAAGTTTCTTAGGATATGTACACAGACACATATTCCATTTTAAAGTTGCAATCGAAGTGACACACGATGACAGAGATATAGAATTTATACAGTTTAAGAGATGGATTGAGAACATGTATGCTGACGGCACAATGAAACTTGATTATAAATCTTGTGAGATGATGTCAGATGATTTATACATAGCGATTACAAAGAAATACCCAGGTAGGAAGATCGAGATAGATGTTTCCGAGGATGGGGAGAATGGATCACACGCAGTATATGAAAATACAAATACAGTAGTAAGTGGAATATGAAAGAGATTAACATAAGAGAATCTAGAGCAACAACAAGGATGGGATACCTACCAGTAAGCGGTGGTGGACTCAATGCTTCTTATACCACTGTTGACGCAGTTGCAAACATATGCACAACAGCAGGTAACCTAGGTTTGAAATATGGCAAGGATTTCATATGGTCTAGTCAAGGATACTCAGACGATGATGCCATGGAAGAATGCGTGACACTGTTGGTCAAGGAAGACAAGTACGAAACGTTCTTGCATCTTGCACTACAGAACGATCACAAGATTAAACACACAAACAACGGTGACGTTAAACTAATCAAGGAGAGAAGATAAGATGAGAATACCGTATACTAACTTTAAGACAAGAACAGGCGACGACAATGCAATAGGCGGTTGTGCATTCATAGGTGGCAAGTGGAAAGACATAGATACAGTTGAAATGTTTGACAACAAGAAAATTGTTGTGTTCGCACTACCGGGAGCATTCACACCAACTTGTAGTTCACAGCAACTGCCAGGATACGAAGAACTGTATGATGAAATTAAAGCACAAGGCGTAGATGAGGTTTATTGCCTTTCGGTAAATGATGCATTTGTAATGAATGCTTGGTTCACTAATCAAGATATTAAAAAAGTAAAAGCTGTTGGTGACGGTGAGGGTGTATTCACACAAGGCTTGGGTATGTTGGTCAGCAAACCTGCACAAGGATTTGGTATGAGATCTTGGAGATACTCCATGCTTGTAGAAAATGGTGAGATTATAAAACAGTTTGTTGAGCCAGGCCAAAATGACTCAAGTGATGACAATGATCCATTTGAAGTTTCTGATGCTAAAACAATGTTAGAATACTTAAAAACAAATGCCGGGTAAGTGGGATGGTAAATCACGACCCAGTAATGACAAATATAGAGAAAACTTTGATGACATATTCAAAAGCAAAAGAACACGGGTGGCTAGAAGCAAAACAGTCAGGCGGAGCAGTGTACGAGCTGGGAGTCAAGCAGTCAAAACACGGAAAAGCGATTAGAAGGATTGCAGAACCACTGATGAAAAAACACTGGAAAAATAGTGTTACAAATTTGCACAGGATATACAGGGTTGCAGAGTACTTGCTTAAAAGACAAAAGAGATCAAACAATGAAGATAAAAGCAAATTAAATAAGGAATCTTCAATAGGTTCATTTTTTAAATCGTGTTTATCTACAGAAGAAAACAAAAAAAGGAAAAAGAAATGATAATAAGACTAGTGTTTGAACCCGAAGCTAAAGTTAATTGCAACCATGATGACATGTTCCGTTATTACTCTGAGAACTACCTAAGCGACTTTGACACAACGTGGGGTGGATACATCACGATCAGTGCTTCAGAGATGGTACACTCTGATACTATTGCTAACCAACCATGCTACCAAAGATACGTAGAAAGTTCCAAGGGTGATCAAGAGACTCTAGATAAGATCATGGAGTACACGAAAACCAATCCCATGGCAGGATACACAACACACATATACGCAAATCCAGAAGGTGGAAATGAGATAAAGCTATAAATTAGTATATGTCCAGAAAACTACTAGATAAAAATTTTTGTGCTATTCCATGGACTGGCTTCTATTTAGAGCCAAACGGTGACATAAAAAATTGTGTTATCAGCAAAGACGTCATGGGAAATATAGAAAAAGATTCTATACAGCAAATAATTAAGGACAATCCCACACGTAAACAGATGCTGGAAGGAAAATATCCTTCGAGCTGTGAAGGTTGTTATCTACAAGAAAAACATCGTGGCACTAACTTTGATTCGATAAGCAGTAGGGTCTATTATGCCAAAGCACTTGCAAACAAGGTTCCGCCTGGTCTTTTTGATAGCGAACATAATTTTAATCTAAAACATGTAGATCTTAGATGGTCAAACAGTTGTAATCAGGCGTGTGTTTATTGTGGCCCCTACTTGAGTAGTAAATGGGCCATGGAAGTAGGACAGAAACAGCACAGTCCAAAAGAAAGCATAAAAAAACTTAAAGAATACATCTATGCTAATATTGAATCATTGGAGAACGTTTATCTAGCAGGCGGAGAACCGTTGCTGATAAAAGAGAACAAAAAGTTTTTGGATCGTTTATATGAAGTCAACCCTAGTTGCACTATCAGGGTAAACACTAATCTAAGCAAAACACAGACAGGTGTAATGGATAGCATATGCAAATTTAAAGACGTGCATTGGACAGTGAGCATAGAAGCTATAGAAAGCGAGTACGAATATATCAGACATCATGGAAATTGGAAAGACTTTTTAATAAACTTAAAACACATTACAAGTTTCGATCATAAGATCACTTTTAACATGCTTTACTTTATTTTAAATTACCATAGTATTTTCAATACTGTGAAATTTTTTAAAAATCTAGGGTACCATAACAACAGCTTTGTGATCGGACCTCTTTTCACCCCATTTGCTTTGAGTGTTTTGAATCTACCAAAAGACAAATTGGAAAAATGCAAACAAGCACTGCAATCACAAATCAATGACAAGCCAGGTTTTTTATTGCAAAATAGTCTGGAAAATGTACTTTGTCATTTGACCGAAACGGAATTTCATGCTAATATAGAAAGTACTAAACAAGAATTAAAAAAAATGGATTTACGTAGAAACATCGATAGTATGAAAGTATTTCCTAAATTATATAGAGAGGTATTACAATAATGAAAATATTTTACATGGGACTAGAGCCTTACGAAGGCAGATACACATTACAGTTACAGGACTGGACAGAAAGAGCATACAAAAAAGCTGGCGTTGAATATGTCGTTGTGCCAGGCACAACAATAGATGATTCCAAAGCAATCGTGACAGGACAGGTGCTAGATGCACATGGCAGAAGTTACTTCGGTATGAGTCAGCTGATGAATCTTGTACAGATGATGAAAGCAGGAGAAATAACAAAAGACGATGCTATTTTCTTTGAAGACATGTTCCAACCAGGCATGGAGTCACTTCCTTATATACTACAACAGTCACCTGAAGAGTACAGACCAAAAATTTATTTAAGGTGTTTAGCACAGGCAATCGATCCGGACGACTTTGTACACGTTTGGGGCATGGCCAAATGGATGTCATTGTATGAACAGATGTGTAATGAAATTCCTAATGTCAATATACTTGCAACAAATGAGGAAATGGTTGCACATATGCGTATTGCAAACTGGACAG
>Ga0209192_10002441_pt1 | contig 13304 bp, 13 predicted proteins | sample ArcticOcean_MG_C_11_FD_187433 | JGI IMG/M metagenome (GOLD analysis project Ga0209192, IMG submission 187433) | Marine microbial communities from western Arctic Ocean - ArcticOcean_MG_CB2_154 (SPAdes) (version 2) | ecosystem: Environmental > Aquatic > Marine > Oceanic | place: Arctic Ocean... | reverse complement strand
CATTTTGACCCTTGTTTTGAAAACCATTGTCTAAGCTTCTAGAACTTCCTGCAATTAAAAATCCATTATCTTGTGTTTTATAAATTGCTTTTGCTACTTCAAAACTAGATCCTCCAATTGTTTTTTCCCAAATAAGGTTTCCTTCTTTAGAAACCTTCAGTATCCAAATATCTGCTGCGCCATTATTTTTAGAAACGTCTTTATCTGCACTTCTAGTGTTACCAACAATTATAAAGTTTCCATCATTTGCAGCTATAATTGCAGAGGCTTCATCAATTTCAGAACCGCCAAATGTTTTTTCTAAAAGAAGACTTCCATCAGTTGCTATTTTAGTCATCCAAAAATCATAGGATCCTTTATTATTTGAAATATTAAAATCGTTACTATCAGAGGAGCCTACAATTATATAATTATGGTTATCAGTTTCTACAATTCCTAGCGGGATTTCTGTAAAAGAGCCTCCAAAATATCTACTCCATTCTAAAGCACCTAAGTTGTTTGTTTTTAAAACCCAATAATCTCCACCTGCATGGTTTGTTATAGTAGATTTTGCATTTCCTTGTCCGTTGGATGCAGAAACATCTAAAACACCAGTAATAAGAAAACCACCATCTTTAGTTTCTAAGAGCGTTGTACCATAATCTTCACCTAAAAATCCGAAAGATTTTTCCCAAAGTAATATTCCGTTATTTGAGAACTTTACCAACCAAAAGTCTTTAGAACCTGCATTTTCAGAAACATCTAAATCTGAACTTTCAGAAGACCCTAAAATGATAAAGTCACCTCCTAAAGTTTGAATAATATCCAGAGCTTTGTCATCTTTTGAACCCCCAAAATGTTTTTGCCATTCTAAGATGTTTTCCGAGGAAAACTTTGAGACTAAAAAATCAAAAGAGATATTTGCTTTTGAAATAATATCTCCATCGTTGCTTTGTGTATAGCCTGCAGTAATATAACCATCATCTATTGTTTTTGTAACAGCATTAAAAGCGTCATTTTTAGAACCTCCAATAGTTTCTATAAAATATACATTAGTATCAATTTCAGGAATCTCAAATACATCTTTTTTTGAGCAATTACATAAAAAAAACAAGATGAGTATTAGGGAGTATTTTTTCATTTGTATGTAAGAATTACTTTTTTCTAATTACAAAAAAACCATTATCAATATCGCTTATAATAATGTTTCCGCTAGGAAAATAAGGATATACGTTCCAAACGCCATTAAAGTCTGTATTATTATTTGCTGGGTACGTATCAAAATAGCCAACTTCTGAAAACACTTTGTTTGCAACGGTTGATACATCAATCATTCTCACACCAGCTGTATAGTTTGCTTGATAATAAATATTATCTTTTACGTACCCATTATGATCAATGGCATTTGTAGTTCCGAGGTAATCAAAATGATATACAGGATTATCCAAATCGGTAAAGTCGAAAATAATAGATCTTGTCTTATTCCCTAGACGTAATTCATCGAGTTCATCCCCTAAAATAAAATATTTTAAATCTTCTGTAAACCACCCCTGATGCGCATATTTTACATTTGCGTAGCTTATGGTAGAAATTACTAAGGGGTTTGTTTTGTCTGTAACATCTGCAATTACAATTTCATTTTCATTACTTCCTATAAGAATTTCTTTATCTGTATAATCTGTATCTGGTCCGTTGTAAGTAATAACTTGGGCATCATGTGAATATCCGCCAGCAGCAAAGCCCCCCTCAATTACTGGGCTTAAAGGATCTTGAATATTTACAAATATTGGGCCACCACCATAGATAGAGCTTCTGCTTGCTCCTACAATATATGCATAGCCGCTGTCTTCATTAATTACAATATTATGAGCTTTCCCGAATTCAATGAAATGAGTGTCTGATAAAAAAATTTCTGGAGGGTTTAGAACATTTCTTAAGCGTTTTAAATCAAAAACTTGCATTCCATGGCCTGCAGCTTCGCTTACAATAAATGCATGAGAATCGTACACTTTTACATCTCTCCAATCACTATTTACAGTTGCTGTTTTTAGAATACCTAAAATAAGTGCGTTTAAGGGGTCTGTAATATCAATAAATACAATCCCTTTATTGGTGCCCATTAAAGCGTATTCTTTATTAGTTTCTGCATCTGTCCAACCCCAAGAATCATTACCTTCAGTGCCAGAACCTGCAAGTTCATCTAAATTAAAATGGCTTAGTAAATTATAGTCATTACAAGGATATTCTCCTGCAAAGCCATTTTCACAAACAGCAATAGGTACGTAATTTATTGGAGAGTTTACATATAAACCATCTTTGTTATTACAACCAAGAATAATTGTACAACAGTAAAGTAAAATGACTTTTTTCAACATTTTTAATAAGTTTGTTCAAAAATAACATATTAAATATCAATAATTTAAATATAGGTGTTAAAGTAGTTCTGTCCTTTTTTAGATTCTACCTACCTTTGCGATATGTTAGAAGATAAAAACACCCAAAAAACGTCATTAGCTGATCTAGGAGAGTTCGGTTTAATAAAGCATATTACAAAATATTTTACGATTGAAAACGCATCTACAGTTACTGGAATTGGAGACGATGCCGCAGTTTTAGATGCCTCTAAAAAACAAACTTTAGTAACTACAGACTTACTAATAGAGGGGGTTCATTTCGATTTAAGTTACATGCCTTTAAAACATTTAGGTTATAAAGCTGTAATGGTGAATTTATCTGATGTGTATGCAATGAATGGCACTGCAGAACAAATTACAGTTTCAATTGCCGTTTCTAACAGGTTTCCTTTAGAAGCAATTGAAGAATTGTATTCTGGAATTCAATTAGCATGCGAAACGTATAAAGTAGATTTAGTTGGTGGAGACACCACCTCTTCTACTAAAGGAATTTTAATTTCTGTTACCGCAATTGGTAAAGTAGAAAAGGAAGACATTGTGCTTAGAAGTGGCGCAAAAGAAACTGATTTAATTGTGGTTTCTGGAGATTTAGGTGCCGCTTATTTAGGACTGCAAGTTTTAGAAAGAGAGAAACAAGTTTTTAATGTAGATCCAAACAATCAACCAGATTTAGACAGCTACACATATTTAATTGAAAGACAATTAAAGCCAGAAGCAAGAAGAGACGTTGCAGGATTTTTAAAAGAATTGGCAATAAAACCAACAGCTATGATTGATATTTCTGACGGACTTTCTTCAGAAATTATGCACATTTGTTCTCAATCTAAAGTAGGTTGTAAAATTTATGAAGAAAAATTACCATTAGATCCTCAGGTAATTTCTGCTTGTGAAGAATTTAATTTAGATTCTACGATGGTTGCTTTAAGTGGTGGCGAAGATTATGAACTGTTATTTACAGTACCAATTGCAGATTTTGAGGCCATTAAAGGAAATCCTAATTTTTCTATTATTGGTCATATTACTGCAGAAAACCAAGGGTTGAATTTAGTTACTAGAGCCAGTCAAGAAATTGAACTGAAAGCACAAGGTTGGAACTCGGTGAAGGAAGCATAAAAAGATACAAACGAAGTTATAAAAAAGCGCAACTTTTAAAGTTGCGCTTTTTGTTTTTTTTAAAGTGTTTGTGTGAGGTTTGTTTTGGGTTTTAAGTGCTAAAGCAAAGTTTAAAGGTTGTGAGGTCTTTGAAGAAAAAGGAGTCCTGAGAAACTTTCGCATCACCAACCATAATTTCTATTGGTATTTGGGCTTTAAAAGTGGGATTTGGCAAAAACAACCAAATGAATAAAAAGAGAGCGTAAGGCATCGTTAGATAATTGAAAGGGTGCTTACTTTAATAATGGGAATTCTCCCTTTTCTTTTTTAAATTTATATTAGTAAAATTAAAATGATTAAGAAGATCTATGTTTGGCAAATATCCGAAAATTACAAGTCTACTTAAAATATAAATTATTTTGACTGTAACCTTTTAATAATTAAATATTTACGTTTCAGTATTTGGGACTATTTTAAAACAGTCTAAATACAAACAGCTTATAATCAGTTATTTGTAATTGTTCTAAAGACTATATTATTTATATTTAAGTAATATTAATAAAAAAAACAAAATTATGTCTATAAGAATAGGAAACAGTTGTGTGAATTGTGAAAGTTTAACATCTAATAATAGATGTAAAGTTCATGGTGTAAGTGTCGATACTAGTTATACTTGCGATAGCTTTGAAATGAAGGCAATCTTAAAAAATGATCCAAATTGTGGAACTTGCGCTAGATACGAAAAATCATCTTGTGCAAACCCTCAAAAAGCAGCTTCAAATATGTTATGTTCTAGTTGGGCACCGCAAAATGCTTTGGCTTAGTAATTAAGTACTCCTATTTAAATCATAAAAATGGTTGGTTTCAGTTACTAACCATTTTGTTTTTCTTATTCCAACAAATTTGCAAGAACATTATAGTATCTGTTCGCAATAAATTCTGCACCTGCTTCATTGTAATGTACAGCATCAGCTAGTAAACCATCATTAAACCCTGTAAACATATCTACCGCTATTACTGGTGATGTAGTTGTTGTTTTATTTGCTACAATATTTAAAACTTCTTGCTGCATTTGTGTAAAAAAACCTGTCAATTCAGTAGACATTATATCAGTTCGACCTGGAGCCATCTGCTCAAGGATAATTGTGACGTTTGGATTGTTGTCTTGAAGAATATCAATTATTGCATTGATGTTAGATACTGCTTGTGAATAGGGTAATCCCTGAAGCCCATCATTTCCACCCGGCGAACTTAATAAAACAATATCAGCAGCGCCTGTTTGATTTAACCAATCATTAAGACCATCTAGTATTTGACCCGAAGTCCAGCCACTTCTACCTTCGTGGTCTACATCAAAATTCATATTACTAAATGTTGGATAAGAAGATGCGTCAGTTTGAGTTCCAATAAAATCAAAAGTCCAATTATTTTCTTTTAAGTCTTTCCAAAGTTCATATCTATAGCTTTCAAATATAGGTCTTGCCCCTTCAACTCTTGATGCTCCTAAAGCTAGTATTTTGTTTATTGAAGTGTTTTGTGGTTTTGGACTAGCATCATCATCTTTATCGCAAGCATTGAAAGTTAATAGAGAAATTCCTATCAGCAATAATTTAATTTTTTTATTCATTTAGGAGTTGTTTTAAACGATAGTGAACTTCTTTGCGTATGTTTTGTTGCGTTTTTTAAGCAACTAATTTAGCAAATACAAAACCAACATAGAAACTCTGCGAGGGTTTTCGTGGTTAGGCTAGAACTTACAATAAATTATATAAGGTGTTTGCAGTAGTATTTGTTTTACCTTAAGTAAAGTTTATTTGTCATTTAGTATTATTTTCTTTACATTTGTTAAAACATTAATATTTTTAACTATGAAATTAAATTATCTGTTTCCTAACAAGTACAAGAAAGTTGGTTGGTTAATTCTCATTCCATCCGTGATAACTCTTATTTTAGAATTCGAACCTAATTCTTTGGATTTTAATGTTCCTGCTATTTTTATTGACGAGCTTTTTGGAGATAAGCATTTCTTTGGAATTGTAAAAAATAATATTTTAAATGAAATTTTAGGCGCTCTAATATTATTGAGTTCATTATTAGTTGCTTTTTCTAAAGAAGAGTCAGAAGATGAATATATTTCAAAAATTAGGTTAGAAAGCCTGGTTTGGGCTGTTTATTTCAATTACGCTGTTCTTTTAATATCATTTCTATTCATTTTCGATTTTGCTTTTTTATGGGTTATGTTATTTAATATGTTTACAATTTTATTGTTTTTTATTATTCGATTTAATTGGCAAATTTATAAACTTAAAAAATTCGCTCATTATGAAAAATAGTATTAAAGTTGAGAGAGCAAAAAAAAATATTACGCAAGCTGATTTAGCTATACTAGCAAAAGTTAGTAGACAAACAATTAATGCTATGGAATTGGGGAAATATGTTCCATCAACAGTTTTGTCTTTAAGATTAGCTCAAATTTTTGAAGTCGAAGTAAGTCAGATTTTTGCCTTGGAAGAATCCGATTGGGATTAGGACATATTACACACAACTTCTATGTATAAGGTTAGTAAGGGACTACGTCTGATTTTCCGCAGGAAAATCAGACGTAGTCCACTTCCAACGACTTTTATTTAAGCCTAAAATTGAGCAATTATTTTTATACATTATTGTAAAACGTTTTTCTTACATTTTATTCGAACAAATTTTTCAGAATTAGAAATCACGTGCAGATTCTTTTTTTTTCTTAAAATATTAGTCTCAAATTCTTATTGAACAGGTATAGAATTTGCTAAATAGACCTATGCTTTAGTTCATTTTTAAGTCCTGAATAATATTTTGGACAAAGTCTTTTTTTGTGATACCAGCATCAGATTTTAAGATTGTAGTAATTTGATTTAATATTTCATTAACAGATAAACCATTCTTATAGCCATCGACAGTTATTTTATAATGTTCTGCTATTACATTTCTAAGTTTTGTAACATCATTAAGATTACTTAGTGGTCCGTGGCCGGGCATAATAATTGTGTTGACGTCAGCAAGTATGATAATTTGGTTTAACATCTCTAAAAACCCTTTAAAACTTCCTCCATTATTTAAATCGACAAATGGATATCCATAAGTGACAAAGGAATCTCCTGTATGCATAATATTGCTATCTTTAAAAAAAACAAGAGTATCTCCATCGGTATGACCAAAACCAAAATTATAGAGTTGAATTTCTTCATCACTCTCAAAAAGACTCATTGCCGATGAGTATGTTATTGTTGGGAGTCCTTCTTTTGGGTATTTATCTTGAAATATTTTTTCTCCACCCATTGGGTATAATTCTTGTTTTTGATGAAGTCTTTTTCTGACGTTTTTATGAGAAATTATTGGAATTCCTTTTTTGCCAAAAGCCTTGTTCCCATCAATATGATCGTGATGAAAATGAGTATTAATTATAAACTTTATTTCTTTTTGACTAATAGATTGTATCGTTTCTAAAATTAATTCCTCAATAACTTCCCATTGATCGTCTATCAGTATTATTCCATCATCGGAAACAAAAACACCAATGTTACCAGCTACTCCTCCAAATGGTTGGATCATATAAAACTGTTCGTTTATTTTTATTACTTTCTCTGTCAATGACTCTTTTACAACTTTTTCTCTTTCTTTTAAAGTTTTTAGATCAGGATCTTCTGATTGTCCATAAGAAATGAATGATATTAAAAAGAATAAAACAATTTTGCCCATTTTTAGATTTATTTTAGGTGTTTGGTAAATATAACAAATTGCTAATAAAACTAACTAATTTTAATTGATCACAATCCTTAATTGTTGATGCAGTAATATTGTATGTTTTCGTATTTTTCTAATTCTAAGAATTAAGTTGCATTGGAATGCGAATTCCAATAAAAACTAGTCTAATTTCTCTAATAGCGGCTTTTAAATACTTTCTAGTTTTATTTTATCCATAGGGTCGTATCGTATTTTCGAGTTTTCAGTAATGTTTTACAACGTGTTTGTATAAGATTAGTTGCGTATTTAAACACCTAATTTAATAAATAGAAAACCAATTAGAAAGTCCGCGAGCTTGCCTGCGGCAGGCAGGGACTTTCGTAAGTTGGCTAGAACTAGCAATTAATTTTATACGGTGTTGTGGTGCGTATTTTTTATTTAATTTCAATTTATCTTTTAAACGGTGATAGTGATTTCAATAAATCTTTATCAGTTAACCATATTTTCATATCCGTCTTATTTGTTATTTCATAATATTGTTCGGTTAATTTATCTAAATTTTCAAGCAGTTTGTTAAATTCATTTTTCTTGTCATAAGAAATAGAAATCACTAGTTTTTTTGAATTTTCACTCAACATAGGATTTATTCCATTATTGTTAATATCCATTTTTAAAACACTTTTTAAACTGTCTAGAGGAAAAGTTCCCTTTTCATGTTTAAAAATTGTGTCATTATGAATTTCAAAAACATTTTTTGATTTGATAATTTTATAAGAATCGTCTTCCCAACAAGGATTATGAAAATAGATCGTTCTAATTTCATTATTTGTTCTTAACGTTATTTTTGGAATACTGTCATTACAAACAATCTTTCCAACTCGTTCAACTAAATCATTCCAATTATTGAACTTTTTAGTATTCAGTTCAACAACAAGACTATCATTTTTTGTTTTCCATTTTCCAAATTCCCTTTGAACAACAACCGTTTCTTTTGGCTCTTGTTCTTTTTTTTCATTCTTCCCGCACCCATTAATTAATAGAATTAGGATTATTGCGAAAGATAGTTTAAGTGTATTTTTCATTTTAATTTTCTTTTTACATATGCACCACAACTAAAAGTATATGAAATTTAAAATACGGAATTTAAACACTAAAATTAATATTATGAAACAAATAGGAAAATACGTTTATAAACAAGCTCCAACTGGAGACTGGTTAAAAGTAGGTAAAATAGTGAATGGAATAGATGTTGATTATATAGAATGGTATGCTTAGTATTTTATTTTTTATATACATAGTTGGCAGCATTGTTTTAATATGTGCCAACTGGTTATATGAAGCACAAAGTTCCCGTTTACGGGTCTCAATTTCCGGATAAGAGGAACTTTTGTTCTCGATTAGCATTTTTGTTTAAAGATAATAAAATCGCATCTAAAGGACTTTGAATTTCTAATAAATCTTTTTTTGCTATATGGGTGTAAATCATTGTTGTCTCTGGCTTAGAGTGTCCTAAAAGCTCTTGAATATGGCGTAAACTAACACCGTTTTCTAATAAGTGAGTTGCATAACTATGTCTTAAAGTGTGCGGTGTAACATGTTTTTTTATACCAGCCAATGCAACGCTATTGTGCAAGAATTTACGAATACTACTTTCTGAATACCTTTTTTTATTAGGTCCTTCTATAAAATAAAAATGAGGCTTGTAAGTAATTAAATAGTTATTTAAAAGAGGTAAAAATGTCTGTGCTAAAACTACAAACCTGTCTTTTCTGCCTTTTCCAGAAACAACTTTTAGCTGATTTCTACCGATATCTATATGAGATAATTCTAAGGCAGTAACTTCACCAACACGCAAACCAGAAGAATATAATAATGCAATAATTGCTCGATGTTTTAAGTTTTTTGTTACCTGTAATATGGTAACAATATCTTCTGGCGCCAACACATTTGGTAATTTTTTAGATCTTTTTGGCCGGGCTAACTCTAAATTATTTATCATTGTTTCTGGGTAGAAAACAATAAATAATTTTAAGGCACTTATAAACTGCCTTTGAGTACTAATGGCATATTTTCGCTTTATAAAAACAACCTCTAAATACTCTTCTACACTTCTGCTGTCTAAAGAATTTAGATCTTTTTTTGTATGAAAAGCAATAAAGTCTGCTACAAAAAAAACATATGTATCAATTGTACTTTTACGATACCTCTTGCCTCTTAAATAGATAAAAAAATTATTTAAAAGTGTTTTCTGAATTTCATTTAATTGGCGCTTATAAAGATTTTTCTTCTGCAAGTGTTCTGAATTGATAACGGCTTTATTTTTAAGCAGTACAACTATTAAATTCAGATTTTCTGCTGTGTCTTCTATACACCAACATTTTAAGGTAGCGCTCCAGAAAGCATTCTTAAGGCTTCGCATTAAAACAATTAATACTTCGTTATATTTAAATTTAATAAGTATTCTAGACTGTTTTCTGTGCGTTTTTCGTTCTAAAAGAACAGTAGGGAGTTTTTTCATTTTTTTTGCAATTGTCTAAAAATAAGATTTTTTATTTAAAAATTAAATAGTTGCAATCAGTTTTTTTAGTCTTTAGGGTTAAATAAAAAAGATATGGGTTGTCTTCAGGTTGTCAAATAAATAATTTGTAGATGCTTTAAAAGATAAATATCTTCTGCTTAGAGCATTTAAATTGGTCTCATACTCGCATCAATAGAAGTGTGTCTTTTAAAGCACCTATTTTATGAAAGCAAGCCATTCATTCTATGCGTTAGAACCTTACTTCAATAAAATGTTCTTCAGTTTTTTCTTTAAAAGGTTTGTAAAGTATAAGAAGCAGCAACCTCGGCTATACAGAGTAATAAATAAAGTTAGGTCTTTTTTATTGATAAAGCCACGTTTAACAAATTTTCATAAATTCTTTCAAAGCATCATTTAATGCCAGCTTATTTTCAATATGAGGCATGTGTCCGTTTTCAAAAACAACAATTGCCGAGTCCGTTTTTTCAGCCTCTTTTAAAGAAGTTTTAAAATCTAAAACAGGATCTTTCTTGCTGATAATTAATAGTTTCTTAAAACTATTGTCAGTTAAAACGTGGTTTCTGTTTGCACGCAACTGCATGCCTTCTTGCGCAGCAATATAACCTTGCATGGGTGTTAGTAAAGCTTCAGAGATGGCTAATTCTATTTCCTTTTTAAAGATGGTTTTGCTTTTTGGGCCAAACAAATTGGCAAAAGACATACGTACCATATTTCTAAAGTTATTAGTAATCATTTTGTTGGCACGCAATCGCAATGCTTTGCGCTCTGCAGTATCTTCATTAGAGGTAGCGTTCATTAAACACAATCCTTTTACTTTCTGCGGATGTTTCTCTGCAAAAGCTAAGGCAATATAACCACCCAAAGAATGCCCAACTAAAATACATTTTCGAATTTTTAACTCTTTTAAAACCGCTGCAATGGTTTCTGCAAATAACTCCATGGTATGCATATAGCCTATACAGTCTGTTTTTCCATGCCCTAACAACTCAATAGTAACTACTCTGTTTCTTTTAGAAATCTCGGGTACAACGTTTTTCCACATAGTAGTATTCTCTAAAAACCCATGAATTAAAACAACAGCAGTTCCTGTTCCTTGATCAGAAAAAGAAATATTTGCATTTTTAAAAGTTAATGATTTTTGCATCACACAAAAATATGTATATTTCCGGCACGAAGACAAGAATTACAATGAACAAAACAAAAGAAATTTGGATTGCCGGTTTTGCACTATTTTCACTCTTTTTTGGAGCAGGAAATTTAATTTTACCGCCAACTTTAGGTGTAAAAGCGGGTGCAGATTGGTGGATTGTAGTTTTAGGATTCATTATTACGGGAATTACCATTCCTATTTTAGCAATTTTTGCACATGCAAAATTACAAGGAACGTTGTATGATTTCGGGAAGAAAGTTTCTCCTGCTTTTAGCACGCTATTTTGTTTCTTAATTTATAGTATAGCTATAGCTATTCCGTCTCCAAGAACAGCTGCAGTAACGCATGAAATGGCAATTCAGCCATTTTTTGATACGCCGCCAATTCTAACAAGCATTGTTTATTTTCTATTAGTATTTCTATTTGCGATAAATAGATCTAGAATTATTAGTTTAATTGGTACTTTTTTAACACCTATAATTGTGCTTATCTTATTGGTGATTATTGGTCTTTCTTTCTTTGCTTCTCCGGCTATTTTAGGAACATCTGGTTTTGAAAATCCATTTATAGACGGTATTTTAGAAGGGTATCAAACTTTTGATGCCATTGCCGGTGTGGTTGTAGGGGCTGTAATTATTATTTCTTTAGACTATAGCAATCATACTACCTTTAAAGCAAAAAGAACCTTAATTCGAAAAGCAGGTTTTATAGCAGGTACTGGTTTGCTATTCATCTATGGGGGTTTAATTTTAGCAGGTGCTTTGTATGCATCAACATTTGCAGAAAATGCATCTAGAACCGAAGTTTTGGCAGGTTTAAGTACACAAACCTTGGGCAATTTCGGAACTACTTTTTTAAGTATTTTGGTTGCGTTGGCATGTTTTACCACTGCGGTTGGTATTGTAACAGGAACTGCAGATTATATAAAAGGTGTTTTTAATAATTCTAAAAAAGTATATATTATTACTGCTGCAATAGCTTCTATCATTGGAATTATTGTGGGTAGTTATCAAGTAGATTTTATAATTACATTAGCAGTGCCCGCACTTATGTTTTTATACCCAATAACTATTATTCTTATTGTATTAAATACGCTGCCAGAAAAATATGCATCTAAATTGGTATTTAGAGGCGTAGTTTTAGTAACTTTTATTTTTAGTATTACAGATTTTCTTGGGTTTATTATTCCTAGAGAAAATTTAACTGGAATTAAAAGTAGTATTCCTTTTGCAGAAAATAGTTTAGGTTGGGTGTTGCCTGCTTTGTTGATTTTTGTGGTACTAAATCTAGTTCAAAAGAAAGAACACTAGTAAATTCAATTTTATCGCAATTTTTAAAATATTAATAAATGTACTATTTTATCTTATAAAATATAAATAGGTTATTTTTGTACTCTAACTTGAAAGAAAAACAGTGTTAAATTACTATTTATATTCGCATACAACTTCCAAAGAATGGGTAACTTTTGTGCATGGTGCAGGAGGTAGCAGTTCTATTTGGTTTAAACAAGTACGCGATTTTAGAAAACATTTTAACGTGCTAATTTTAGATTTACGAGGCCATGGAAATAGCAAAATAAAACTAAAAGACACTTTTAAGGCCAAGTATACCTTCGATTCTATTACTTTAGATATTGTAGAGGTTATAGATGCGCTCAAGATAGAAAAATCACACTTTATTGGTATTTCTTTAGGTACAATTCTAATTAGAAATCTAGCTGAAAAAAGACCAGAATTGGTAAAGAGTATGATTATGGGTGGTGCTATCATAAAAATGAACTTTCGTTCTCAAGTGCTAATGAAAGTTGGTAATATCTTTAAGTCGGTGGTTCCTTACATGCTACTTTATAAGCTCTTTGCATTTATTATTATGCCAAAGAAAAACCACAAGAAATCTAGATTGTTATTTGTAAACGAAGCAAAGAAACTATACCAAAAAGAATTTATCCGTTGGTTTAAATTAACATCAGAAATCAACCCATTATTAAGGTTTTTTAGAACAAAAGACATTCAAATTCCTACTTTATATGTAATGGGCGCAGAAGATCATTTGTTTTTACCTTCCATAAAAAACATTGTTTCAAAACATCTTACGGCTTCACTTTTTGTAATAGATAATTGTGGCCATGTTGTAAATGTAGAACAACCAGAAAGGTTTAACAATCACACCATAGGTTTTATAAATTCTTTGGCATAAAAAAAAGCGAGTTTTTCAACCCGCTTTGTCTTATGCATGTATCGTTTAACCTTGCATAATATCTTCAATCTCATCTGCTTCAATAGGTATATTTCCCATTAAATTAAACGGGATTCCTTTTTCTTGAATGACAACATCATCTTCTAAACGAATACCAAAACCTTCTTTAGGAATATAAATTCCAGGCTCTACAGTAAATACATTATTTACCTGC
>Ga0209192_10002440_pt1 | contig 13306 bp, 7 predicted proteins | sample ArcticOcean_MG_C_11_FD_187433 | JGI IMG/M metagenome (GOLD analysis project Ga0209192, IMG submission 187433) | Marine microbial communities from western Arctic Ocean - ArcticOcean_MG_CB2_154 (SPAdes) (version 2) | ecosystem: Environmental > Aquatic > Marine > Oceanic | place: Arctic Ocean... | reverse complement strand
GTCTTCAGGCAAAGAGTCTGTTGATGCCTCCGAAATCGGCATCCATTTTTGGGATGAAGAGCCAGAGCGCACTATTCTAGGCGGTTCGGCTGCCGATCTTGAAATAGCAATAGCGCCTTTCGAAGCCAACCATGAAATGGTCGCGTCTAAGAAATTCCGCAAGGATTCTTACCTGACCATGGTTGGACCGCACATGCATTATCGCGGCGAAGATGCGAACTTCAAACTCGTCTACCCTGACGGATCAGAAGAAGAGATCCTCAACGTGCCGAATTACCAATTTAACTGGCAGAAGACTTACGACTTTAAAGAGCCTAAATTCCTCCCTGCTGGCACAGAGATGGTATTCCGCGCCACATTCGACAATTCAGAGATGAACCCTTTCAACCCAGATCCGTCCGCTGAAATTTCATGGGGCGAGCAAACCTGGCAAGAAATGATGTTCGGTTTCTTCCGCTATGTCGAAGCTGACGAAGGCGAGTAAACAACGAATAGAAAACGACTACATAGCGAATAGAAGGCGAACGCCCCGCTAAAAAAGTAAAAAGGCTCCATTGCTTACACCGCAATCGAGCCTTTTTTTTGCCTGCCCCTCCCCCAATTAGCCAGCTCCAGCCCCTTTGCTTTTTGTTCTCCGCCCTACTAATACCCTCTCGATTAAGCCCAACGGACAGCTGCTTAGTGCCATGACACTAAGCAAGTAAGTTGCTAGACTCACTTCACTTACTCGGCGCTTACCGCCTCTGACGACGTCATTGGCAGCCCTTTTTCGCGAGACTCAATATGACCATTAGACTTTCGGCGGCACTGCTCGCCGCTTCAGCGCTTGCCTGCGCGAGCGTTAGCTCTGCAGACACTCTTCTCTACAAAAACATTAACGGCTATTCACTCAACGGCGAACGAGAGCTGATCCGCTTTTCGGCATTGCAAATAGAAGACGACCGCGTCGTTAAGCTCTATTTAGACGGCGAGTCACTGCCCGATGAAAGCGCACTAGACAGAGTCCTAGATGGCGACGGCAAGACGCTGACAACAGGGCTCATCGACGCCCATGGCCACGTGTTGAGCTATGGCCAAAGTTTGCTGCGAGTAGATCTCGTCGGTACCACAACCGAAGCCAGTGCCGCGGAGCGCGTGCGCGCGTTCGCCGCCGACAAGCCCGATCTCGACTGGGTGCTGGGACGCGGCTGGAATCAGGTCCTGTGGGACAGCAATGAATTTCCAACGACATCGAGTCTCGACGCCGTGCTCTCAGACAAACCCATTTGGCTTTCCCGAGTCGACGGTCATGCTGGATGGGCGAACTCACTCGCGATGGAGATTGCGGGCGTTACACGCGATACCGAAGACCCAGACGGCGGGCAGATACTGCGCGATAAAGATGGCAATCCAACGGGCGTTTTCGTCGACAATGCCATGGCACTGATTCGCAATAACATCCCACCTGCAACAATCGAAGAACAAAAGTTCGCGCTGTTGACTGCGATGAATTCCCTAGCGACCTATGGCCTCACCAGCGTTCACGATGCAGGCGTTGGCAGCAGCACTGTGGCAGCGTACAAACAGCTACTCGAAGCGGGACCTTTGCCCATTCGAGTCAATGTGATGCTGGCTGCGACGGATCAGTTTTACACCGAGCGCCTCGCCGAGGGCCATTTCCGTGATGCCGACGATACTCTCACGATCAATAGCGTCAAAATAGCCGCCGACGGCGCACTGGGCAGCCGAGGCGCGGCAATGATAGACGATTACTCCGATATGGCTGGGCATCGGGGGTTGATCCTTCATAGCGAAGAACGTATTCATTATTTCATGCGCGCGGCGATGAATGCAGGGTTTCAGGTGAACACGCATGCCATCGGCGATGCCGCCAATAAGCTCGTGCTCGATAGCTATGAGTTGCTAATCGCAGAAACGGGTTCGAGAGATAAGCGCCACCGCGTCGAACACGCTCAGATACTTCGCTATGAAGACATAATTCGCTTCTCTGAGCTTGGCGTGATCCCGTCCATGCAAGCGACACACGCTACGAGCGATAAAAACATGGCAGTCGACCGGATCGGTGACGTTCGAATTCAAGGTGCTTACGCATGGCGCAAGCTTATGGACGCGGGCGCACTCATAGCGAACGGATCAGACTTCCCGGTAGAGTCGCCCAATCCGTTCTTTGGCCTCCACGCTTCGATCACTCGCCAAGACAAAGGCAATGACCCTGTCGGTGGCTGGTATCCCGAGGAGCGGATGACCGACTCAGAGGCGTTTGCGAGCTTCACGCTCGACGCTGCTTATTCAGGTTTTCAAGAATCCTTGCTCGGCTCGCTTGAGCCTGGCAAAAAGGCAGACTTTATCGTTTTAGATCGCGACATTTTCGCCATACCAGACTCCGAAATCTGGCAGGCAAAGGCACTTGAGACCTGGGTTAACGGTACACAGGTTCACGGTGAATAAAAAAGGAACACCTCATGCTGATTACCCAAGGTCTCGTTCGGTTGGTCGCTTCACTGCCTTTATGCGTTGCCCTTTTAAGCTGCACGCCTGAGATAACGCAGCCAACAGTCGAGGCTGACCAATCAGCACACTCCGCTGAATTGGCAAGCTGGCAGGCCCGTGCAGCGAATGTGACGATAAAGCGCGACACCTGGGGCATCCCGCATATTTATGGGAAAACAGACGCCGACACAGTCTTCGGCACTCTCTATGCGCAAGCCGAAGATGATTTCAATCGCATCGAAGTCAATTACCTTAACGCGATGGGCCGTCTCGCCGAAGCCGAAGGCGATGGTGAACTCTACCGCGACCTGCGCATGAAACTGTTTATCGACCCCGCCGACATGCAGGCCAAATATGAGCAAAGTCCTGCATGGCTAAAGGAATTAATGAATGCCTTCGCCGACGGCCTTAATTATTACTTATACACTCACCCCGAGATCACCCCTCGCGTCATCACTCGTTTCGAACCATGGATGGCACTGACATTTTCCGAGGGCAGCATTGGCGGTGATATCGAACGGGTCAACCTAAGGGAGCTGCAAGACTTCTACGGCAACGGCGACATGGTTGCTCAAACTATCGCCGTGTCGGACGGCGAGCCCCGCGGCTCCAACGGCTTCGCCATCGCGCCGAGTAATACGCTAAACGGCAATGCCCTGCTCATGATTAACCCGCACACCTCTTTCTTCTTTCGCTCCGAGCTGCATATGGTCAGCGAAGAAGGGCTCAACGCCTATGGCGCCGTGACGTGGGGCCAGTTCTTCGTTTATCAGGGCTTTAGCGATAAAGCCGGCTGGATGCATACCTCGAGCCGCGCCGATGCAATCGACACCTATCTCGAAACGATTACCGAGCGCGATGACGGCGTTTACTACGCCTACGATGGTGGCGAGCGCAAACTCCGAGAAACGATTCTTACCCTGCCCTACCGATCAGGCGACGTGCTCGCCGAGCGTACGTTCAAGGTTTACCACAGCCATCACGGCCCGATCATCCGCGGCGAAGGCGACCAATGGGTGAGCATTAAACTGATGCAAGAGCCCATCGATGCGTTAAATCAGTCTTATCTGCGCACCAAAGCGGCTGGGCATAATGAATTCTATGAAAACATGCGCTTACACACCAACTCGTCGAATAACACGGTTTACGCAGACGCACAGGGCAACATCGCCTACTACCACGGCAATTTTATCCCGCGCCGCGACCTGAGCTTCGACTGGAATAGCCCGCTAGACGGCAGCGATCCGGCAACCGAATGGCGGGGGCTGCATACTTTGGAGGAGTCGATTACGCTTCTTAATCCCGAAAACGGCTGGATACAGAACACCAACAACTGGCCCTTTACGGCAGCCGGCGATTTCAGCCCACGACCAGAAGACTACCCACGCTACATGGCCAACTATGTTGAAAATCCTCGCGGCATTCATGCGGTCAGGGTCTTAAAAGACAAAACCGACTTTAACCTCGACAGCCTGATCGAAGCCGCTTACGATCCCGCGCTCGTCGCTTTCGATCCGCTGATGCCCGCGCTTTTAGCGCTAGGCGGCGACCCTGCCTTAACCAGCGAAACCCGAGAGGCGATTGCCCATTTAGAGGGCTGGGACACGCAATTTGGGCTCGACTCAACCCAGACATCGCTCGCGGTCTATTGGGGCGAGGAATTAATGCGCGCGGCACGCCCGCTGGCCGCGGCGCAGAACAGTGATATCTACGACTATCTTGCCGGCCATATCACAGATAAACAGCGCATTACTGCACTCGAGAACGCGATGGCGATGCTGACTGATGGCTATGGGAGTTGGCAGGTGCCGTGGGGCGAAATCAACCGCTATCAGCGTAATGACGGCGCTATCGTGCAGCAATTTGATGACAGCAAGCCTAGCTTACCGGTTGCCTTTGCTTCTGCGCGCTGGGGTTCGCTAGCCTCGTTTGGCAGTCGCAGCTATCCGGGCACGAATCGCCTATACGGCACGAGCGGCAACAGTTTTGTGGCTGCAGTGGAGTTTGGTGAAAAAGTACGCGCGAAAGCGGTAACGGTTGGCGGGCTAAGCAGCGATCCTACATCGCCGCATTTCGACAACCAAGCGGACCTCTATACCGAAGGCCGCTTCCGCGATGTGCTGTTCTATCCAGAGCAGGTCGATGCGAATCTGGAACGGGTTTATCACCCGGGAGAGTAGGACTTAATAACCTACTGCCGCACCATCTCCGCGCCGCGAGTCCGACGCGCCTAAGAATAGGCCCGCTTCGCGATCATGGTAAACCGCCATAGCGGCACCTTGTGCACCACGGACGCGAACTGGATGCCCGAGCGCCTCGTACATCAGCAGCGAATCGGCCGACACAGCGCGGTCTTCCATACTGGTGACATCGGGCAGCCACTGGTGGTGAATACGTCCAGCCTCAACCGATTCGGCGATATTCATCTCGTGGTCTATCACGTTAAGAATAAGCTGCATGGTTGTGTTGATGATCGTTTTGCCGCCGGGGCTTCCCGCGGTAAAAACAGGCTTGCCGTCTTTCGCAACAATTGTCGGTGTCATGCTCGACAACATACGCTTCTGCGGTGCTACTAGGTTTGGCGCAGTGCCGATAGCGCCACGTGAGTTCGTCACACCTGGCATCGCATTAAAGTCACCCATTTCGTTGTTGAGAAGGTAACCGCCGCCGGCAACAACAATTGCCGAGCCATAGCCGTATTCAAGCGTGTAAGTCATGCTAACCATGTTGCCGTCTTTGTCGACAACTGAGAAGTGAGTCGTCTCTTCGCTCTCGTAAGGTTCCGCGAACTTCGATGGGTCGCTGATATCTGCTTTCGCCATGTCGATTGTCGCACGCTGCTTCGCCGCATAGTCTTTGTCCATGAGACGAGCGATTGGCATTGCTTCATTAAAATCGGGGTCGCCTAGATGCTCTGCACGATCGGCATAAGCGCGGCGCATAGATTCGGTTAGTACATGCAGATAGGCAGACGAGTTGTGACCCATTGCGCCAAGGTCATAACCTTCGAGGATATTCAGCATCTGGATTAACGCAACGCCGCCGGAGCTCGGAGGGGGCATGCTAACAATCTCATAACCGCGGTAGGTGCCGCGCACCGGTTCGCGTTCGACCGGCTGATATATCTCAAGGTCTTCTTCGGTGATGATCCCGCCGTTAGCCACCATAAAGTCAGCGAGACGCTTTGCATTCTCGCCCTTGTAGAATCCGTCGCGCCCATTCTTTTGGATAAGTTCAAGCGTGTGGGCGAGGTTTTCTTGCACCCACAGCTCGCCTAATTCATACGACGAGCCATCGGCCTTGAAAAACTTCTGCTGCGAGGAAGGGTATAAATCGAAGCGTGACTTATTGCGCAGGAATCCACTTTGCAACGAATACGAAATCGGAATGCCCTCGCGTGCCAGCTTGATGGCTGGGGCGACTAACTGCTCCCACGGCAGAGAACCACGCTCCTGATGCGCCTTCCACAGCCCAGCCACAGTGCCAGGGACACCAGCAGAAAGCGCACCCATGTGGTTTGAGTTGTTGACTACATTGCCATCGAGGCCCAAGAACATGCGCTTAGTTGCCGCTAAAGGTGCCTTCTCGCGGAAATCGAAGGTAGTTGCATCACCGTCTTCGCCGTGATACACCATGAAGCCGCCGCCGCCGATATTGCCTGCTGTAGGCAAGGTAACCGCAAGCGCAAACGCCGTTGCAATCGCTGCATCTACCGCGTTGCCGCCTGCCTGCATGGCATCCACGCCCGCCTGCGAGGCGAGGCGCGAGGCGCTAGTAACAATGCCGTTCTTTACGCGCAGAGGCGTACGCCCTCCTTCTCCAAAAGAAGCTGTAGCCATTACTAGGCTAATTAGCAGTACAAAACTTTTTACCAAACCCTTATGAGTCATCGTGGCCTCCGCCGTTGCTGAGTGACTTATCCTTATCGAGCCGAACAATCGTGTTCGCCTTCGTTCCAAACACCTACCGAGAGTGAAACTCGCACAACCTGCAGCAAGAGCCAATTTTCTCAGAGGCGCCGCCTTAACGACATGGGAAATTGTTCGAACCAATTCCGAGGCTCAGAAGTCTAGCAGATTTAACCCTTGGCTGAACTAATTTGCTCGCCGTTTAGCTCTCTAGAAGCTGTCACTCTCGGGCCGCGGGTGCTAAATTATCCCTACATGACGCGCTGCCCCCCCCCGACTGCGAGCCCACTTTAAACTGCTCCCTGTCTAGCAGAGGTCCCAACCACCGACGTTCCCCAATTTATGAGGTTTCAGACTATGTCGCTCACCGATTCACCAGCAGCGCTTACCCGCGTCCACCACCGCTCTGTTTCTACTGTACTAATGGCCGTCTTAGCCTTCGGCATTAGCGCCTGCAATGAGCCGGCCGAGGTTGCAACCTCAGTTGTCGAAGCCCCCGCAGCTAACGAGCAGGAAAGCGACGCTTCGTTAGTCGAACGCGCCCGCGCGATTCACGACAGAGTCGTCACCATCGATACTCATGCCGATATTAATACCGGCAACTTTACCGAAACAGTTAACTACACCATGAATCTCGACACTCAGGTTAACCTCGTCAAAATGGCAGCGGGCGGTCTCGATGTCGCCTGGTTTATCGTCTATACCGGCCAATCGACTTTAGACGAGGCAGGCTATGCAGCCGCTTACGCTAACGCGATCGACAAGTTCGATGCGATTCATCGCTTGGCCGAAGATATCGCCCCCGATGAAATAGGCATCGCTTACACATCGGACGATGTAAAACGACTCTCGGGGGAAGGCAAGCAGGTTGCCATGATTGGAATCGAGAATGCTTATCCGGTCGGATTAGACCTTGCAAACATCAAAGACTTTCATGATCGTGGCGGCCGCTATATGTCGCTCGCACACAACGGCCACAGTCAATTCGCCGATTCAAACACAGGCGAAAACGCTCAGGATTATATTCACGGAGGCCTAAGCGAATTGGGTCGCGAAGCGCTTGCCGAAATGAATAAATGGGGCATCATTATCGATGTATCGCACCCATCTAAAGACGCGATAATGCAGATGCTGGCGCTCACCCGTGCTCCCCTCATTGCCTCGCATTCTTCTGCTCGTGCACTCACTAATCACACCCGCAACCTCGACGACGAGATGCTACTTGCGATAAAAGACAACGGCGGCGTAGTGCAGACTGTTGCCTTTGGCAGCTACATAAACGAAGCGCGCCGCGTGCACTTAGAGCAAGGCAGGCAAGCCCTTACCGAGAGCATCGCCTCTGCTCTTGAAATCGACATTTTAGCGCCGAGTGGTATAGCTCAGCTTAGCGACGCCGCGCGCGGAGCATACGAAGCGTCTATCGAAGAGGTAACAGCACAGGTGCGCGCGCGGGTTGGCGCCGAGGTTAATGCAACAGCGCCACCGGCAACGGTCGCTGATTTCGTCGACCACATTGACTACATGGTTGGCTTTATCGGTGAAGACCATGTTGGCATTAGCTCAGATTTCGATGGCGGCGGCGGCATCGAAGGCTGGAACGATGCGTCAGAAACATTTAATGTGACGCTTGAGCTCGTCCGCAGAGGCTATACCGAACAACAGATCGAGAAAATGTGGAGTGGCAACCTCCTGCGCGTTCTCGACGAAGTGCAGGCGGTCGCCGCAAGAATTCAGGCGGAGTAAGACTACTCACCAATGCTATGCCGCCAAAGGAGACACTATGAGCTCGATAATTCCTCTGTTCTCAAACGCTGTCATGGTGTGTAGTGCTGAGTATGCCCCTAGCGCAGACGAAAAAGAATATATTCGCAAGGTCGAGTACGGTGATAATTCGGGCAATCTTAAGAGCAGCAGCGACAGGATTCTGCAGCAGCCAGAGCTTGCTGTCATGCAGGCTTTTATACAGAAACAAATAAAGAGCTACACCCAGAATCTACTCAAGCTCGATAGTTCGATCGATTTATACATTACGCAGTCATGGTTGAACAAAGCAGAGAAAGACCAATACCACCCGTTGCATAACCATCCGAACAGCGTGCTAAGCGGCGTGCTGTTTCTCTCGGGCGGCGGCAAGCTCCCTCCGATCCGATTCCATCGATTCAATCCGCTGTTTCCTCTAGAGCTAAATTTCACGGAGTTAAATGATTTCAATGCAACCTGCCGCTGGTTCGAACCCGTCTATGGGCAGCTGATCTTATTCCCCTCGAGTCTTCTGCATGACGTCACGCCGAACAAAACGGATAGCCCGAGGATAACTCTTTCCTTTAATACCTTCGTTCGCGGAGAGATCGGCAACGCCGGCGCGCTTACCTCTCTTACGATCTAGACCGTACCATTCTCAGGACGACTATTGATCGAGAGTGGCCGTTTCATACCAGGCAAAAAAAACCGCACAAACTATGTGCGGCTTTCTTCATGTAGTTCTCATTAGGCCGTTGCGATGAGCAGCCACTGAGCAAGAGGTGAGTAGACTACTCGCTCCTAAGGGTCTAGTCTTGCGGATTACCCTTAGGCGTACCCGGCTTGCGGTACTGGCCGTAGAGAAACTCTTCAGAGAACTCCGCGCATTTAAACTCTAACAACTGCATGTTGTCATCTAAGTGACGGTACAGCGGGAAGCTCACAGTCCAAGGCGCCGTAAATGTATTCGCATCTGTAATGGTTGCGCTGTAATCGATATGGTTAGGGCCCATTGGCGTGTAACGCTCCTCGACTACCATTTCCCAGCTGTGGTGGTTGCCTGCGCGGTCAAACCACGTGTCTGGCATCTGCCCTGAAACGCGAACGACCAATGTATCGCCTTCCCAATGCGCGTTCGAATGTCCCATCCACGCATCGACCTGCGATTCGATTTCTGGCTGATCTACATAGAGAATACGATTCGCTTCGGCGAACTCGTAAGAAATCAATATCACCTCTTGCGACTGCACGATTTGAAAAGGGAACGGAAGTGCATTGCCGCGCGGAACACCTGGCATGTAGCACTTTGTCAGTGGGTCTTTATTGATTGCGTCAATGCGGTTCGCATCGCGCTGTCGTAGGCCCAGCTCGTTATAAGGAATTTTGCCACCTTCAACTATGCCAAGGCCCGCAGGGATCGCGGACAGCGCGCCCATGACATCTGAATGGGGACCTTCTGCAGCCGCATGGGGTTCAACATTGTAATGCGCCGACGTCATTGCCTGCCAAATTCCACTCAGGTCAGGCTTGCCGCTAGGCGTGCGCGGTGCGCCTTGTGCAAACGCCACCGTTGAAATCATCGTTGCAGCGAGTGAGATAAGGCCTGTGGCCGCAAATATTTTTTTCATTCTTGTGTTCATTTACTACCCTTTAATGCTTCTGCTGATTTTTTTGTGCGCAAAATTAATTACGCGCCATCCTTTATTTAAATGCCTCGAGGCCATGAGCGCCTTAGCGACTTGCTGATCACTCGTGTTAGTCACTCGTGCCTTCGGCTTCCATTCTCTCTTCTGCACGCATTCCGCGAAGAATATTAGTCATACCGTAATTGCCTTCATGACAGGCGTATTCGTATATCTGCCCTGCGACTTTAGTCATAGGTACAATCGCAGTGATTTTGTCGGTAAAGGTCGACGGGTCATCTATTGTAAAGGCATATTCTACCGTATCGAAAGCCGTGCGAGTAAAGCGCTCAGTAAGCACCATATCCAAATTAGCGCCGGTTGAGTTAAATGTCTGGCGCAGCCCGTTGAAGTTTTTGGTTTCGACAACTAGCGTATCACCGTCCCACCAGCCCCGTGAATCGCCAGACCACAGACGGATGTCATCGTCGATTGGTGCGTCTTTGGTCAGCGGCACTATGCGCGCATCATGAATCATTTCAGTCATAATAACCGCAGTATCTTTATTCTGAAATATCTGCACATTGTTATTATAGAGGCTTGGCACAAAGGGTGGACCCGAGTTGAAGCCAACTATGCAGCGCTCAGAGAGGCCTCGATCCTCGTGACCGTCTTTTGCAATGCCGCCTACAACATAACGAACCGGACGCGTTCCGGAGATATCTGGCCCCAGACCACCGTACTGCCTTTGGGCTCCTTCTACTGCTTTAGGCACACGTCCGTCTTTCGGGTATACTATGTGCGATGTTCTGACGAGGTCACCGATACCGGCACTCTCAAACCAGAAATCATTATAGCCACCGGGGTTATCCCCTGCCGGTGGCGCATCAGGGTCAACGACAAGCGTGGCAGCGGCTGCAGCCGCCGCCGCTGCAGCAGTCTCAACTCGTGCCCGCTCTGCTTCCACTTCCTCGGCGGTTAGAAACTCCTGCTCTCCGAATCGGCGATTACGTTGCATCGGAATATTCGAGCTGAAATTCCATACTCCCTGTAAATCAGGCTGACCGTATTCAGTGCGGGGCGCTTCGTATTCAGTTGCCTGTTGTGCTATCGAAGAACTGCTCGCCGCAATAGCTATCGGTAATACTGCTGAAAGAACAAACAGTTGGTAGATTTTCATAGTTGCCTCCATGGACAAGTTCGACACTGTTATAAGGTAGAGCCTTACAACCCAAGAATCAACAAAAAGTACCTTTGCGACTCTTCGCGACTTTTGTTGCCGCCCCAGCTTTGATCGGTACAACAACGCAGGGAGGCTCCGTTTCCGCCCGAACAGAAATTAACTTGCAAGCATGCAAGAAGCACCCGACCCAGCGGATCCTGTAGACCGCCTTCCACATCAATATATTTTGGAGGCCGCTCTTCGCCTTGATGCCCGTCACGGTTACCCTGGCAGTTATAGGTTGTAAAAAGACAAGGAAACAGAACAAGCTCGCATAAAAAAACCCACAACTTAACTACGAGAGAAGTTGTGGGTTTTCCAGCAGCGGATTAATGCTGCACTTTCCAATCCGTGTTCAGGCTTACGCCACTCGGACGAGACCTGAACGTTTGATTGTCTTTAGAGGTCGAACTGAACCCGAGCGTAGAAATTGCGCCCCATCGGGTCTTGAAGACCACCAATCACACCCGCGAACTCTGGAGATCGTTGCGCCTCTCGGTCAAACAAGTTACGCGAACCGACGGTGAAATTCACATTGTTACCCATGACCTCGAGCCCGCGATATGTGTAGCCTATATCCATCTGAGTCCAGGCCAAAACGCCAGTTTCCATCATATTGCCCGGTCGGTTGTAGTTTGCAAAATAATCCAAGTGCGTGAACAACGGACCATCATATGGCATGTCGTCAATATAGCGGGCAATTGCATTAACTGAATGGTTGCCTTTATTCCATCCAATCTGCAGATTGGCTTTCAGCTGAGGTAACTCAGGAGCTGCGCCTGTAGTGTCGTTATATTTGCCAGCAGCTTCAACGACAGGCTTGGTCGAATCTTCTTGGTACAAAAACGAGTCGATGTAAGTCGCCGATAAACCGAGGCGGAAGTTACCCAACCTGTCGAAGCTAAAACGGTAATTTGCCGACAGATCGAAGGCAGTGACTTCAACTGAAGATGCGTTTGAGCTTCCCGTATTTACCTGAAGAATTGAGAATATATCGCTAGGGTCTCGCCTAATTCGAGGATCAGAAAGCCCCGAAGCTAGCCAAGATTGGAGCTGGCCCGCAGCTGGCTGGTTCGCTCCACCTACGCCGTTACCAGAGAATCCCGACCAATCTTTATAGGCCTGGAAATCGATTTCAGCGACCTGCTGGCCAGTTGTGACTACGATCCTGTTTTGAAACTCAGTGTTGTTCCAAGTCAAGTGTAAATCGAAGTTCTCAAAAACCAAATCAAAACCGGCTGATTGGGTGGTTGCTGTCTCATTTTTGAGAAGCGAATTACCTCCCTGGCACGCGGTTGTGAAGGCTGAGAATGGGCCAAACCTGTCTGTAACAGTAGAGAGGCCACAGGAGACAGGGTCATAAAGCTGTGAAAGCGTCGGCGCGATAAATGCATCGCCAGTGGTGCCTCGAAGAGTCAGCCAACTTGTCGGTGCGTAGGTGATACCAAACTTGGGGTCTGTTGATGCCTGCCCTGTGCTGAATTCCTCGCGGCGAACTGCTGCCTCAATTGTAAGGTTATCAAGGACAGGGATCGCTAATTCTGCGAAGAAGGAGTCTATATCCCGGCTTCCACTTGTGACGACTTCAGGCTCTGTACCGCCGATCCATGTATCACCCATCAGCTCTACAGCCGAGGGCATATTCATGAACGATTCTTGACGGAGCTGGTAGCCTACCGCGGCGCCGATTGGACCACCAGGCAACTCGAATCCGCCGAGAGGGACATCGCCATTCAGAACCAAGTCAAGAGTTACCAGTTCATCGTGTGCCCACTCGGTGTCTCGAGCAGCAATATCGTTCATCACATGTATGTTGGTAAGGTTGCTTGGATCGGTCACAAAGAACGGGTTGTAGCAAGCATCACGATCATTCACCACGTCACAGGCGAGACCTTTTTTCATTGCTTCGATGTCATAATTTTGGTTAGACATTATTTGGAATGTTGACTTGCTCTGAGACCAAGCTGCCATGCCTTCCCAACCGTCCAAAACAGGAACCTGGAAATCGGCTTGGAATGAGACTCTTGAAACTGTGTCAACATATTCGGCAAGGTTGTCATAATCATATGAGTGACCTGTCGGAACAGTATTCGTTTTATTGATTGGACGCATTGTTCTCGGACGCACGTCCTCATGGAGCGCGATGCCGTTGGCCGTCGTACCGGAGACCAAGTAATCCATCACCCCGTCGCTATTAAGGTCTTGGCTTCCGCGATCAGGCACGCCGTCTCCATTAGCATCGAATCCGTAAAGCTGTTGACCAGACGCATTGGTTGCCATGAACGGATTGCCCGGTAGCTCACCTCGAATTTGCCCCAGCTCCC
>Ga0209192_10002438_pt1 | contig 13309 bp, 13 predicted proteins | sample ArcticOcean_MG_C_11_FD_187433 | JGI IMG/M metagenome (GOLD analysis project Ga0209192, IMG submission 187433) | Marine microbial communities from western Arctic Ocean - ArcticOcean_MG_CB2_154 (SPAdes) (version 2) | ecosystem: Environmental > Aquatic > Marine > Oceanic | place: Arctic Ocean... | reverse complement strand
TTTTTGAAGGGCTTGCTCTAGGGTTAGTTTCATCAGTCAGCCCGTGATGAATTCATTTGGGCCACAGTATCACTGAATACCAACGTTTTAAAAGCCTTAAATTTAACTGGCAGCGCTAGTAATCATAAACACTGGGTTACTTTTTTACTGCATTCTTGGCTATTTATAATCTGGCATGGGGCATGGGGCATGGGGCATGGGCGCATTGGCAGAGGTTACAAGCTGTGGATAATTCAGATTAGGGTCGTTTTAATTATGGGGGCATTACAGAGCGTATGCCTGAAAAAGACCAACACTTGATTTCACATCATTGCCCTATAACTCATTATCCTATAACTCACTAACCTATAACTCACTAACCTATAAAGAGGCGCTTTAAAGTTTACTAATTTATTGGGGTGGGTTAATGATCAGTAAATCGCTACTCCAAGTGATAGTTGGAGTCAGTTGAGGCTTACCCATTAGGTAACCCTGGAATAATTTTGCGCCACATGCCTTTGCTGTGGCTAGCATTTCATAGGTTTCAATACCCTCATAAATAAGCTGGATACCTTTGGCCTCAAAATACTGGTGCACGTCAGCAAGTTGACTGATAAAGTTAGGCTGGTGGAACTGGGAAGCAAACCAGAGTCCGTCTATTTTCACATAGTCAGGATTAATAGATTCGACCCGTCTCGCATCGGAATATAAGGTACCGTAATCATCAATGGCAATTTTTATGTTTAATGTGTGAAAGTGCTCCACCATAATATTAAGGGTATCATCACTTAAAGCCTTAGCTTCTGTGATTTCAATGACAATATTTTTCTTTGACAAAGACAAGGGCGCCATTTTTTCTAACATTAAGTCAATTTCATAAACTGATTGTTCTGGATTATTGTATTTACTAGGATCCAAATTGATAAAAAGACGCACGTCTGGCTGCTTTAAGGTATGGGCGTTTTTTAAGTGCAAGGCTCTGCACATAAACTCAATAAAGAAGTGATCACACTCATCTACTTGTTTAAAAAATGTGAGTGGAGGTATTGCTTGTGAACTACGAGAAGGCCTAATAAGACCCTCGAATGCAAACTGTTGAAACCCCTCGCCATGACTAGCGAAAATGGGTTGGTATGCTGACTTAAGGGTAAAGGGCCCATAACGGCCAGTAAAAACCCCGGATGGTTCTTGAACTATTGCCTCATCTACAAATTGTGGTCGGTCCATAACATCACTCCCCGCCTGATCCTGTCCAGGGTAAAAATAAGGTTGCTGACATCGTGCTGCGTTGTTTAGAGGTTAACTTGCATCATTTTAGATTAGCATAAAAACCCATATCAATACTGCTTTTAACATTTAGCTTTGAACTTTGAGCTTTGAACTTTGAACTTTGAACTTTGAACTTTGAACTTTGAACTTTTACCTGCGGTTTTTATTATAACAGGGCATAGAATGCCACAGGAGCAGATTAATTGCTGGCAATATTGAAACCCTAAGAGCAGTAATTTTACGGATTTTTAGAGCTTGAAAATCAACTTTGATCAAGTCATTGGCTCCCACATTTGAATGTAAACGGGTTATTTTATCGTTTGATTTACCAACTCTTGTAGAGTATCTTTGGCGGCTCAAGATAAAGGCTTTTAAAGCGCTGCCTTGACATACGAGAAGGGGAGTTTCAGCTCACCTAATTTTATTCAGTCGCAGCCTATGAGGAGTTTTTATGCGCAAACAGATGGGTCAGTCCACTCAAAGTATTTGGGGTGGAGAGCAAGAACATGAACTTTTCGAACGCTCCACACAAGTTCCAGTAGTTCACAGCGTATCCTTTGCTTACAAAGACATTGATACCTGGCAGAAAGTAGCCCTTGGCCAAGAGCCTGGGCACATTTATTCTCGCAATACCAACCCCACTGTACGAGCTTTTGAAGACAAAGTTAAAACCCTTGAAGGTGCTCAAGCAGCTACTAGCTTTGCCTCGGGCATGGCGGCCATTAGCAACACGCTAGCCACCTTTGTTCAACCTGGTGATCGCATCGTGTCTATTAAAGACAGCTATGGTGGCACCAACGTTATTTTTAATGAGTTTCTGCCCCCTTTGGGTATTGATGTTGCTCTGTGTGAAACGGGTGACTATGTTCAGCTTGAAGCTGAAATTGCTAAAGGTTGTCGTTTGCTCTACCTCGAAACCCCAACCAACCCCACCATTAAAATAACAGATATTAAACGCTTAGCCGCCAAAGCCCACGCTGTGGGCGCATTGGTGGTGGTTGATAATACCTTTGCGACCCCCATCAATCAGCTGCCTTTAGAACTTGGTGCAGACATTGTTCTGCATTCTGCTTCTAAGTACTTAGGTGGCCATGCTGATGCTTTAGGAGGGGTGATTTGTGGCTCTCACGAACTGGTTGAAAAAGTTTATCATTACCGTGAAATAAATGGTGCAACCCTGGCTCCTATGGATGCCTACAGTTTGTTACGGGGCATGAAAACCCTTAAATTGCGGGTTGAACGTCACAATAGTAATGCCATGGCTATCGCCCATTATCTGCAAAGCCATCCCATGGTAGAGCAGGTCAATTATCCAGGTTTAGCATCCCATCCTGGTCACGATATTGCCAAGCAGCAAATGTCTGGTTTTGGGGGCATGCTTAGTTTCTCAGTAAAAGGTGGTCTAGAGGCCATTAAGTTATTTCTACCCAAGCTTCAATTTGCCCATATGGCGGCCAACCTTGGTTGCGTAGAAACAGTGGTAGGCCCACCAGTAACCACTTCTCACGTTGAGTGCAGTGCTGAAGAACGGGCTGCTGCAGGAATACCAGAAGGATTGGTGCGCTATTCGGCTGGCATTGAGGATATCGAGGACCTAATCGCTGATTTAGAGCAAGCTTTGGGTGTGCTTAAATAGGAAGTCTTTAAAGGCTCTTGTTTGGGCGCGTGGTGCTAAACGAGCACAGAAAAAGATAAAGCCAATACCCCTTTCACATTGGTATTTGTCTCACCTTGGGCAAGTTGTGCCAAGGCACTGTGAATTTGTGTATCAATATAACTTGCGGCCAGTGTGGAGGACATGTTGGTCTTGAACTCTCCCTTTTCCTTGCACCGCTCAATCCACTCTTGATAAGTCATTAATACCCAAGCTTGAATAGCATCAATTTTCTCTTGTGCGCCGCTGGTAAGGTGCATGCGAGATTGGCGCATCTTGACCATAAGGCAACCACTGTTAGGTTTACATGCTTCATCTTGCACAGTGACAAAATCGACTAAGTGATTAAGCGTTTCTTTAAATGGCTTATCTAAAGTCAGCATCTCAAACATAGGCTTGAGCACTGTCTCCTCGTAGCAGCCTAGGGCTGCAATCATCAATCCTTCTTCATTATTGAACTCACGGTACAGGCCAGGTTTAGAGACCTGAGCTTTTTTGCATATTTCATTCACAGACACGGTATCTACCCCATTCTGCCAGTAGGTATGCATGGCCACATCTAACACATGATCTCGATCAAAGGTTTTAGGGCGACCTCTTGAGGCTTTAAAAAAATCACACGTCATACTTTTGGATCTTAATGTAAGTTAATGAAAGTTATTGAAAGTTATTGAAAGTCCGCTTCACAAAACCTTAAGCTCGAGACTAATATAACAACTATTGTGGATTTTTTCTATCCCAACTAACGCGCAACACGCTAAGTGTTTTGCACCCAAAGCCTAGGCTTGGGAGCCATTTGATAGCATTTGATCAAAGTCTTGGATAGCATTGACGCGGATCTATTATTTATTAAACTGGCAGTTAGTTAGTCCATTATTTTATTTGGCCGTTTGGACAAGGTTCTAATGCAATACAAACCTCAGTTTAACAATGATAACTTGTGACGAAATTAACACGATTTTTGGCCCTCTAATCGGGTCGCTAACAAAAAATTTATTCAAAGGTGCACAATGATCAGTAGTGAAGATGCCCCAGCCATGCCATTGCTAAAGTTGATGCATATCCTAGGGTATGCTGGACTAATACCCTTTGGTATCCCGGTGTGTCTTATGCTAAATGATCTGTGGTTTGGGTCAGCGATTGGCAGTGGCATACCCTGGGTCTGGGTCGAGCATGCGCCCGATATATTTATCAGCTACAGTGCTGTTATTTTAAGTTTTATGTGTGGCACTTTGTGGGCGGGTTGGCAAACGATCGGTAACAATCGACTAGCAAAGGGTGCTGTTTTAGTGAGTAATTTGTTGGCGCTGAGTGCCTGGGGTGCTTTGTTACTCATGTTTATAGCGTCGGTGCCTAAGGTCTTTTGTGTTATCCTTCTTATGTTCGGTTTTATAAGTTTATTGACCGCAGAACGGATGCTTGGCACTGCAGTGATGGTTTACTGGCGCATGCGTTTATCTTTGACCGCTATCGTCCTTATTTTACACCTTATAATGATCACGCTTGTGATAATGGAGTTTTAACAGTGGCACAATTAACCATTTTTTTTGATGGCGGTTGCCCTTTGTGTGCAAGGGAAATTAGACATCTTGAACGCCTTGATCATGCGAAAAATCTCGCCTTTGAAGACATTTATGCGCCTCTTTTTAGTGAGCGCTTCCCCCACATTGACCAACATAAAGCGGACCAGATCTTGCATGGTCAATGGCAAGATGGTGGCATTATTTATGGCTTAGAAGTGACCTACCATTCTTGGGCTTTAGTCGGAAAGGGGCATTGGGTAGCGATTCTTCGTTGGCCGATTTTTAAGCAATTAGCGCAACTAGGCTACCGTTTTTTTGCTCGATATCGTCACCGAATTTCTGCTCTGCTTACTGGTGAACCGCGGTGTGATCGTTGTGACATTGGTGGCCCTTCAAAATGACAGCAGAATTACCAAATTATGCCTTGGTCTTGGGAGCAAGTGGTGGCTTAGGTTCAGCATTGGTGGCCCAGTTTTTAAGTGACCCATCCATTGCCCGTGTGTTCGCCATTAGCAGGGCAGGGGAGTCAGATTCTATAAGGGTTTCAGTTGCCGAAGCTAATAAGCTTGTCTGGATCAAAACTGAATATGATGAACCGTCTATGGTCGAGGTGACCGAACAGTTAAAGCCCCATGCGGGTCAGTTTGGTCGGGTGTGTATTTGTCATGGGTTGTTGCACTCAGACACCATTTGGCCAGAAAAACGCCTTGAAGACATTAACGCTGAAAACTTACATGAGATATTTCAAAGCAATACGGTGGTGCCCGCGCTGTGGTTAAAATTACTTTTCAATTTGCTCAAGGGCAAACAGCCCTGTGTGGTGGCGACTTTGAGTGCAAGGGTAGGCAGCATAGGCGACAATCGTATGGGAGGATGGCACTCGTATCGGGCCTCTAAGGCTGCACTTAACATGGTATTGAAAAACATGGCCATTGAATATGGCAGACGCGCTAAAAACGTGAAACTAATCGCCTTTCATCCAGGGACAACAGATACATCACTTTCCAAGCCGTTTCAAGCGTCTGTGCCAAGTGACAAGTTGTTTACGCCCACCTTCGTGGCGTCACAGTTGGCCGGCATTATGAATAATGCTGATGTGGATGGGCAGCTATCTTATCTTGATTGGAATGGTGAGATGATTAGTTGGTAGTTGGTAGCTGCTAGCTGGTAATTGTGTGCTGAATGTATAGGTGCGCAATAGTGTTAAATGGACTAGCTATAACAAGACTCTCTTCAATACTGAAGTTCAAGAAATTACGAGTGACTTGTTGCTTTTTCGAGCTAGATATTTTAAATGTATGCTATTAATTGGATTATTATTCATGGAGTGACTCAAAGATCATTGTCATAGGCCCACCCAATAGTGATGATGGGGGCTACATATTGCTAACTCTATTGCTAACTCTATCGCTAACTCTTTGACTAGGTTGGTCTTTAAACTGTTGACTTTAGGCGTCAATTGCAATAAATTTGTAGCTTGGAAATATTCCTGTAACCGGTAGTCAGGGCGCCCGATAAAATGAATAAAATAAAATTTTTACCCTTCGTTGCGTTAACTTATGCAGTCTCAACCGTGGTAATTGCTGGAGGAGACGCGATCGATGCATCAACTAGTCTCGTCGATTCTTCAGACACAGCGATTGTTGAGGCAACGCCCGTAGTTGAGGCTTTATCTTTAGACTCCAACACGGTAGTTGAGGGTTTATCCCCTAAAGCAAGCGTTTCAACTGTGTCTGCTGCTGCTTCTTCAGCACTGGATTCTTCTAGCGCATTGACTGACGGACAGTCCAGTGGTGGCTTTGAAGCCTTTGAAGACGAGCCGATTTTAATTGATATTTCATCACTTTTGGATCCAGACCGTATCGGACTGACTAACCTACAGTGGGAAGTTGACAGACTTGATGGAGTAGGCTGGATACCACTAAGTGGTGCTAATTCGCCTGTGTTTATTCCTCGCCAACAGCATGTGGGCTACAAGCTGCGTGCGCAATTGTCTTACACTGATGGCAAAGGGTCGATGGAAAACTTAATTTCTCCAGCAACTAGCCCAGTTCAAAATATTAATGATCCACCACTGGGCCAGCTTGAGATAATCGGTACGCCTATGGAAGCCAAAGTGTTACGTGTCAATGTTACTGGCGTTCGAGATGAAGATGGTGCTGGAGTGACCTCATTTAAGTGGGAAGGCTCACTGGATGGGATCTCTTGGACTCCACTGAGCAGTGGAGACAGTACCCTAGTTCTGAGCCAAGCTGAAGTGGGGCTCTACGTTCGTTCAATAGTGAGTTATGTTGATAAATATGGTCACCCAGAGTCGGTAACAAGTGAAATAGCCGGCCCCATAAGCAATGTTAACGATAACGTTGTGGGCACCCCAAGTATTTCTGGTATCGCTCTGGAGGGTGAGACCTTAACGCTGAAAATGGGTAACCTCACCGACCCTGATGGGGTTTTCACAGAAAGTATTTATTGGGAATCGTCAGTAGATAACATTTGGAGTCATATTCCTGGAGAAAATTCCAAAGATCTTCAACTAACCCGCTATCTCACTGGTGTCAATGTGCGTGCAGTCGTATCTATTGTTGACCGCTTTGGTTCTGTTGAAAAGACGGCTTCAGCCCAAGTAGGCCCAGTCGAAGCCATTAACGTCCGACCTTCGGGCATGTTAATGTTGAAACGAACAGCTAACTAAAGCCTGCTTTTCACTTATCCTAACCTGCGCGCAATGTGCAGGTTAGGAATCTATCTTCGGTAATACATTTATTTTTTTAAACTGATTTTTCATAATACCCACTAATCCAACAACCGACCAACCACACTGTATCTGGGTTATATACGATCCCAATAGGGTGCGTCCCCAAAGCGATCAATTAAAAAGTCGATTAAGCTTCTCACCTTGAGTGGTAAATAGCGGGTGGCTGGGTAAATTGCATAAGCGTGCATGGTTGTCATTGAATAGTTCTCTAGTATGGGTACCAGATCTCCCCGTTGCAGCGACTCCCAAACGTAGAAAGTTGGTAACATAATAATGCCATGGCCGGCAAGGGCCAGGAGCGTCATCGCATTGCCGTTGTTGGCGATAAGGCTAGCATCTCCATTAACGAGATGTTTCTGCCCATCAAGGTCCCATAAGGGCATGCCTGCCAATGGCCAACCGACTTGTTTAAGTATTTTATGATGCTTTAGCTGTGCTGGATTTTCCGGTATGCCTTGGCGCATGAGATAGTCTGGGCTGGCGCAGATAACATGTTTAATGGGTGCTATTTTTCGAGCCTTTAGACTGGAGTCTGGCAAGGAGCCGATACGAAATGCTAGATCGTAGCCACCCTCTATGATGTTTACTTTACGGTCAGAAAAATCTAACTCAATGCTTAATCTGGGGTGCTGACGCATAAATAAATCAATGGCGGGGGTAATATGAGTAATGCCAAAAGACAAGGGCACAGCAAGTTTTAACGAGCCTGAAAGCACTTTGTTTTCATGCGCTATATCGCCATTCAACGAATCTACCTCGCCTAATAGTAGTTGAACCCGCTGGTAATATTGGTGGCCAGCCTCAGTGAGGCTAGAGGTGCGCGTAGTGCGGTTGATGAGCTTGGAGCCTAATCTACTTTCCAGATCACCAAGCCGTTTGCTGACCGCAGACTTAGCTAGGCTCAGTTGGCCTGCTGCTTTGGTGATACTGCCCGCTTCAACAATCCTCACAAACACCTGCATGTCTTCTAGCTGGCCCATATAGTTCTCTTTTGACGAACAATGTTTCCGTATTCTTTATGTTTTTCTGCGCTTAGTCAAACGATATATTACCACTGTCAGCTAGAACTAATTGTAACCCCTCACAGTTCTTGCTAACGCTTCCCTTTAACATAATGCTTTTTAATAAGAAAACAAGGACAAATTATGACTAATGTAAGAAACGAAAATGGTACATGTGGATGCGGCAGATCGCCAACTGGAGAATGTATTGGTTGGCATGCCCTAACACCTGTGGAATATGAAGCCAAAACTGACAAAGAAAAAGAAGCAACATTCGAAAATTCAAAGGAAATAAAGTTTGGGATTGCCATCTAAATAGTTAAAACAAGCTTTGAAAATTGTCAGTCAAACAGCGAAGATAACTAGCTTGTGGTATCCCATCAATTCTATTCTCTTTGTACGATCAATGAGTGGGTGTTTTTCTTTATTGAGTCAAACATCAATGAGGTTGATCACCTCAAAACGGTCTGTAAAAAATGGTTACGCCAGACATAGCCAATGGACTTAATATGTCACGAAAAATTTTTAAAATGGAGCCTTACTATGAATACCTTAAATACTTTCGCCGCCCCCACAGGGCGCTTATTGCTTGCCATGATGTTTTTAATGTCTGGCCTGAGCAAAATTGGCAATTATGCGGGCACTCAGGGCTATATGGAAGCCATGGGGGTGCCAGGTGCGCTACTGCCTCTCGCCATTGCTCTTGAGGCATTGGGAGGGTTGGCTATCATCCTTGGCTGGCAAACGAAAATTGTTAGTGTTGCTTTAGCAGGCTTTTGCGTCGTGTCGGCGGTAATTTTCCACAATGATTTTAGTAACCAGTCAGAAATGATCTCGTTTATGAAAAATGTCACCATTGCTGGAGGATTTTTATTGTTAGTTGCCCATGGGCCTGGTGCATACGCCTTAGACAATCGTGTAAAATCTGCTCCAGCATAATTAAATTTGAGCCAGAGAGAGACCCTTAATGACTGCATTCAATCATACCCACGTAGCATCAAGAGAACTGCAACTTAGCACTCCAGGCATGCCAGCCTCAGATGGGGACGGGGTTAAAATGACTCGTATTATTGGTACCCCGCAGTTAAACATGCTGGATCCATTCCTCTTGCTCGATGCCTTTGGTAGTGATCAACCATTGGATTATATTGGTGGATTTCCAAATCACCCCCATCGAGGCTTTGAAACAGTCACTTATATGCTCGCTGGGCGCATGCGTCATAAAGATAGTATTGGCAATGAAGGAGTAATCGAAGCCCATGGTGTGCAATGGATGACAGCCGGCAAAGGCATTGTGCATTCAGAAATGCCAGAGCAGGAAAGTGGCCTGCTGGCAGGCTTTCAATTGTGGGTGAACTTACCCAGCAAAGACAAAATGTGTGAGCCAAAATATCAAGAATTTATAGCTCAGGACCTGACTATCGAAAAGCGCGAAGATGGCAGCCAAGTGAGGGTTGTGGCTGGCATTACCGATTTGGGTAGTATTGGGCCAGTGCAACGTCATGACATCACTCCCACCTTTATGGACATTACTTTGGCGCCACGTAGTGAGTTTAATCAACAAATTAAATCAGGTGATACGGCCTTTATCTATGTGATTGAAGGTCATGTGTTAGTGGGAGGTAAGGCCAGTCTTTTGCCTACTAAACAGCTAGGCATTCTAGAAGATGGGGACCATGTCAGCATGGTCGCAGCCCCCCAAGGGGCCCGTGTGTTATTAGTGGCGGCGACACCGATTAACGAAAGTGTGGCCCGAGGTGGGCCATTTGTCATGAATACAAAAGCTGAAGTAATGCAGGCTTATGATGATTTTAGAAACAATAGGTTTTAGGAGTTAATAATGGGATTACTTGTTAATGGAGAGTGGCATAGCGATTGGTATGACACCAAAGCTACAGGCGGACGTTTTGAACGCAAAGCCCCCAGTTTTCGTAATTGGATTACCGCAGACGGCAGTGCTGGGCCTTCGGGCACTGGGGGCTTTAAAGCAGAGCCTAACCGTTACCACTTGTATGTATCTCTAGCTTGCCCTTGGGCCCACCGCACCCTGATCTATCGGCAGTTAAAAGGTTTAGATCAAATGATTTCGATGTCAGTGGTAAATGCCTTTATGGGTGATGAAGGGTGGACCTTTGAACCCGGGGACGGGGTCATTGAAGATCCAGTCAACCAAGCCACTAGAATGCATCAAGTTTATACCGCGGCGATGCCAGATTATACAGGTCGGGTGACGGTTCCTGTCATATGGGACAAACACACTCATACTATTGTCAGTAATGAGTCACCTGAGATCATACGTATGTTTAATTCAGCCTTTGATGACGTGGGTGCAATTGCTGGAGACTTCTGTCCTCCTGAGTTGCTCACAGAAATTGACGAATTGAATGACTTTATCTACCCCAACATCAATAATGGGGTTTACCGAGCTGGATTTGCTACCACCCAAACCGCCTATAACGATGCGGTCACCGATGTGTTTAATGGCCTAGATACCCTTGAATCTCGGTTAGCCAAGCAACGCTATTTAACGGGCAACACCATTACTGAAGCAGACTGGCGTCTATTTACCACCTTGGTGCGCTTTGATGCTGTTTATGTGGGACATTTTAAATGCAACCTGCGTCGCATTGTAGATTACCCACATTTGTGGGGTTATTTAAAGGACTTATATCAAGTGCCAGGTGTCGCTCAGACGGTGCATGTGGAGCACTGTAAAGCGCATTACTATGGCAGCCATGAAACCATTAACCCCACCTTGATTATACCTGTAGGTCCGGTGATTGATTTTATGCAACCACACGATCGGGCGTCGATTTAGTCGAAGATTGGTGTTAATACCCCTTTAAAGATTGCTTTAGCAGTCTTTTTTTTTGCACCTCATGCACATGAACCAGATAGAGAAATAATAAATGAAACCTGTAGTCGCTAATAATAAACCCGTTAAAGTCACCCTTGCCAAAGGAGAGGCCTATGCCTTTTGTACTTGTGGTCGATCAAGTCAGCAACCCTTTTGTGATGGCTCCCATGTCGGTACTGACTTTAAACCGCAGCAGTTAGTAGCAGAGGAGGCAGGCGATGCGTATTTGTGTCAGTGCAAACATTCTTCAAATTTACCATTTTGCGATGGCAGTCATAAACAATTTAACGAAAGTTCAATAGGTAAAGAAGGCCCTGGTTTGGGAGTTGACGCCTCTAAAATCCCCCTCGTTAGTGCCACAAAAGAAGAGCCTACTGTGGAGTTTATCCACCAACTTGCGAGGGACGGTTTATCTAAGATGGGCCACCACGGCCCTATGACATCTATGGGGGTGCCCCGTCACGAGTTGCCTCACTGGGATGATATTCAGATTATGACAGCACAGATGGCACGTAAACCTTTGTTTGAAGATGTGGCAGTTAGCAGTGAACTAGTGATTGGGCCAAGGGCTAAAAAGCCACTCATCTTAAAGATCCCATTATTTGTCTCAGATATGAGTTTTGGTGCATTATCAGAAGAAGCGAAGTTGTCTTTATCAATAGGTGCTGAGTTAGCTGGTACGGGCATTTGTTCTGGTGAAGGGGGCATGTTGCCTGCAGAGCAACAAGCCAACTCGCGCTATTTTTATGAACTTGCTAGTGCCCAATTTGGGTATGATGAAGCCCAGTTAAAAAACGTTCAGGCCTTTCATTTTAAAGGTGGCCAAGGCGCAAAAACGGGTACTGGAGGCCATCTTCCTGGTAATAAAAATATTGGTAAAATTGCCCAAGTGCGGGGTATTGCAGCGGGTGAGGCGGCTATCTCGCCACCCACTTTTAAAGATTTACATTCGCCTAAAGACTTCAGAAAATTTGCTGATCGGGTACGCTCTATTACGGGTGGTATTCCCATTGGCTTTAAACTCAGTGCTAACCACATTGAAAAAGACATTCAATTTGCTCTGGATGCCAGCGCTGACTATATTATTCTTGATGGGCGTGGCGGTGGCACAGGGGCTGCACCTGAGATGTTTAGGGACCATATTAGTGTGCCTACGATTCCCGCATTGGCGAGGGCCCGCAAGTATTTAAATGAGCAGGGCGCAAGTGGCGAAGTCACCTTGATCATTACCGGTGGTTTGCGAGTACCGATGGATTTTGTTAAGGCCATGGCTTTAGGAGCAGATGGTGTGGCGATCTCCAATAGTGCGATGCAGTCGATCGGATGTGTGGCTGCAAGAATTTGTAATACTAATAATTGCCCCGCTGGCATTGCTACTCAAAAAGCAGATTTACGGCAGCGATTAAATATAGAAAAATCTTCTGTTCAACTGAAGAACTTTTTTGAATCCTCAACCCTTTTAATGCAGGTGATGGCTCGCGCCTGCGGGCATGATGCCTTAAGAAAATTTACTCAAGAGGATTTAGCAACATGGCATCGTGACATGGCGTTATTGAGTGGCATAAACTACTCAGGAATGATGCCGCCATCCGGTTAAACTACTCACCCCAAGTGCAACATGGATAGGGGGTTTTGGATGATTTGTGTTTTTTTAATGGCCCTGTAGGGTAAGCGATCACTTACTTACCGTGGGTTGATGGGGTGTTTTATTGGCTAGTGCTATGTTTAAGTCATGTTTAAGTCATGTGTAAGTCATGTCTAGGTTATGTGTGCGCTTTATGTATTTAATCAGTTTGCTATCAGTTTGCTATCAGTGTGCTATCTGAGTGCGATAAGTGAGCTATTTATGTTGCAGGCTTATATTGAATTTGGCAGGCTAAGGCGTAGACTAGAGCGGCAATTGAATAGTTCATATGAGCTTGGGTTGATGCCTTCTTACCCCCTAATTATTGATGCATCTTAAAACCCCATAATCCAATATCTCACGAGTAAAGGTTTAGATTAAATATGCCCAATAATAGCTTGCTTTTAGTGCTTGGCAATCAACTATTTCCCATAGAAAACATGCAAACAGCCGCTGCTGATTTTATATTTATGGCGGAAGACTTGGGCCTTTGCACCTATGAGAAACATCATAAGTTAAAGATTTTAATGTTTTTAGCGGCGATGCGCGAAAAACGGGATGAGTTGCAAGCTCATCATTTCAAAGTTGATTATGTTGATATTGATGATCCATCGTTTGATCAAGCCTATGAAGAAAAGTTAGCTAAG
>Ga0209192_10002434_pt1 | contig 13363 bp, 14 predicted proteins | sample ArcticOcean_MG_C_11_FD_187433 | JGI IMG/M metagenome (GOLD analysis project Ga0209192, IMG submission 187433) | Marine microbial communities from western Arctic Ocean - ArcticOcean_MG_CB2_154 (SPAdes) (version 2) | ecosystem: Environmental > Aquatic > Marine > Oceanic | place: Arctic Ocean... | reverse complement strand
AAATAAAATGGAAAAAGATGGGTCATTAATGATTCCAGCAATTAATGTTAACGATTCAGTTACAAAATCAAAATTTGATAACCTGTATGGTTGTAGAGAAAGTTTAGTAGATGGAATTAGAAGAGCTACAGATGTTATGATGTCTGGTAAAGTTGCAATTGTTGCAGGCTTTGGTGATGTTGGAAAGGGTAGTGCTGCATCCTTAAGACAAAGTGGTGCAAGAGTTATGGTTACAGAAGCAGATCCAATTTGTGCACTCCAAGCAGCAATGGAAGGCTATGAAGTAGTTTTAATGGATGAAGCAATAAGTAAAGCAGATATAGTTGTTACAGCTACAGGTAACATAGACATTGTTACTGCAGATCATATGAGAAATATGAAAGATAGAGCAATACTATGCAATATTGGTCACTTTGATAATGAGATTCAAGTAGAAGCCTTAAAAAATTATAAATGGACAGAAATAAAACCAGAAGTTGACGAAATAGAATTAGTTAGCGGAAAGAGAATTATTCTTTTAGCCAAAGGTAGACTGGTAAATTTAGGCTGTGCAACTGGACATCCAAGTTTTGTAATGAGTGCATCATTTACAAACCAAGTAATGGCACAAATTGAGCTTTGGGATAATCATAAAAATTATGAAAATAGAGTTTATGTGCTACCAAAATCGTTAGATGAAAAAGTGGCCATGCTTCACTTAAAAAAAGTGGGTGCAAAACTTACAAAACTATCAAAAGACCAAGCTGATTATATAAGCGTTGAAACAGAAGGTCCATTCAAACCCGATGCTTATCGCTACTAATAGCGAAAAAATAGACATCTCCTTAGAAGATAAAACATCTGAGCTAGCTAAAAATTTTTCAAAAACATTAAATAAAGGAGATATAGTTTATTTTCATGGAGAAATAGGAGTAGGAAAAACAACATTTATAAGACACCTAATTAATAATCTTCAACAATTAAGCAAAATAAATTTAACTGAAGTTACTAGCCCGACATTTAACTTAGTAAATGAATACGATGTTGGAAATTTTATAATTCAGCATTATGATTTGTACAGGTTAACCGACTATAGTGAGTTAAAAAATATTGGTTTATTTGAAAATAGGGAAGCAATTGTGACATTAGTTGAATGGCCTGAAAAAATAAATAAGAGTATTGATAAAAAAATTGATTTATTTTTTGAATATAATGATGATTTAAACAAAAGGTATTTAACAATTAAGAGAATTAGACAAAAAAAATAAATGTTGCAAACTAATAATAAATTTAAAAAAATTAAAGGTGATGCATCATTTAGATCTTTTTATAGGAAGCTATCATCAAACAAAAAATCAGTCATAGTTTTTGCATCTAAGGAAAAAGAGAAAAACCTGTTAATATATGACGCAGTAAATAGTCTTCTAATTAAAAATAAAATTTTAGCACCTAAGCTTTATAGTGAAAATTATAAAAAAAATTATATAGAAATTGAAGATTTTGGAGACGATTCAGTTTTTAGTCTACTAAAAAAAAATAAAAACCAACGAGAAACTCTCTACAAAAAATCTGTTGATTTACTTTATGTGATTCAAAAAGTTAAACAAAACCGATCTAAAAACTTTAAAGGAAAAACTTATAAAATTCCAGTTTATAATAATACTAAATTACTTGATGAAGCAAATTTATTCTGCAAATGGTATGCAAAAAAATTTATAAAAAAAAATAAATTAATCAAGTTTCAAGTTGATATAAAAAAACAAATTAAATTTTTATTAATACACCTTCAATCAAAAGAAAAAATTTTTGTTCATAGAGATTTTCATGTATCAAATTTAATGAAGTTTAAAAACAAAATAGGAGTTATCGATTCACAGGATGCTTTAATTGGAAACAGGGCTTATGATTTAGCTTCCTTAATTGATGATGTTAGATTTAAAACAGATAAAATATTTAAAGATAAAATCTATCATTATTATTTAAGATTAAATAAAAAAAGAATTAATGAGGCTACTTTAATAAGCGATTTTGAAATATTATCTATTCTAAGAAATATGAAAATCATTGGAATATTTACAAGATTAGCCATGAGAGATAAGAAAAAACAATACTTAAAATTAATTCCTTATGCTTGGAAATTAATTGAACTAAGAATTTCTGATAATAAAAAATTTGCTGAGCTCAAAAGTTTACTAGACCTTAATTTTTCAAACAAAATAAGAAATTGGAAATGAAAATTAAAACTGCATTAATTTTATGTGCTGGTTATGGTAAGCGTTTACACCCAATAACACTGACAACCCCGAAGCCTCTACTAAAGATAAACGAAATAACTTTATTAGAAAATTGTATTAATTTAATACATTCTTTGGGAATTAATAAAATTTTAATCAACACATTTTACTTTAGTGAAAAAATTAAAGAATTTCTTAAAGATAAGAAATTTAATTTAGAAATTAAGATAATTAATGATGGGTTAAATATTTTAAACACGGGTGGTGGAATTTTGAATATGATAAATTCATCTAATGAAACAGATTTTATTATATTTAACCCAGACACTGTATGGAGTCAAAATTACAAGAAATATATCGATGACATGGAGAGGTTCTATTTTTTAAACAAAGTTCAAAACATACTTTTATTGGTTAACAAAAACCTAAGTTTTGATAAAAATTTAAAGGGTGACTTCAATCTTAAAAAAAACATAATAAAAAAAGATGAAATTAATCGTTTAATTTATACGGGATGCCAAATCTTGAATAAGAGTTTATTTAACTCTCATATGGTTAGTAATTTTTCAATTTCAAGTATTTGGAATGAATTAATTAATAAAGACAAGTTGTATGGTTTTGAGAGCTTAGAAGATTTTAGACATTTAACAGATCTTAACATTTATAAACAATTATTAAAAAACTAATAAGTCTCTAGCTCTATCTCGATCTAAGTAAGAGCATTCTTTAATGTTTTGCTTTGAATCTAAACTTATCAAAAGTGGATTTCCTGTTGGTATTTCAAGTAATGTTATGCTTTGATTGTCTAACTTAAATAAAAATTTACATAGTGCTCTTATAGAATTTCCATGAGCTGAAATTAAAATATTTTCATCATTTTTTAGTTTCTCTTGAATTTCATCAATATAAAATTTCATTACTCTTTTATAGGTATCTTTTAAAGACTCTGTGTCAGGAATATTTTCTCTTGGGATATCTTTATAGACTTCTATATTTAAGGGGTGATATGGATTATTTCTACTCAACGGATCTGGCTTAACATCCCAAGATCTTCTAAAAGTATAGATTTTATCTTCACCAAGCTTTTCTCTCATTTCATCTTTATTTAGTCCTGTTAAAGCTCCATAGTGTCTTTCATTTAATTGCCAGGCTCTAACTGGTTCTCTTTTATCTCTTAATGTGTCTTGGATGAGTTTTAATGTGTTAATAGCTCTTAACTGAAATGACGAATAAAAATGATTAATATCAATTTTAATTTCCTTAATATATTCGCCAGCTTTGCAAGCTTCCAATTTTCCTTGTCCAGTGAGGTCAACATCAACCCAACCTGTGAATCTTTTTTTAAGATTCCATTCACTTTGACCATGTCTTACTAAAATTAAATGAACCATTTGATATGTTCTGATAACTGATAAAAGAAATAAAATAAATAAAATTATTATGAAAAAAATAAAATTTTTTTTAAAAATAGGTTTTTATTATGTAAATATTATATTGATAACTTTATATTTGTTTCCAGGCAGTATTTTTGGCTGCTTTTTATATGATAATTGTTATATACAACCGCAAATTACTAAAAATCTTATTGTAGGGGATTTTATAATTTCATCAAATCATGTTTTTGCTTTTGTTCTACTTACAAGTCTAGGGGTATTTTCTTTTCATAATACTAAAAAAATTAATTTTTTAAGTGTTTATTTATTTCTACTATCAATTATTTTAGAATTATTTCACATTATCATCCCAAATCGTGGATTTGAAATGAGTGATTTATTTGGAAATATTGTGGGTGTAATATTGGTAATACTTATCTATAAGATTGTAATTAGGTATGTCAAAACTTAGAAATTATTTTTTAATTTTATCAGTTACTTTTATTACTGGTTGCTCTTCAATACCTCAAAATACTACAAATAGCTGTTCAATTTTTAATGAGCGATATCTTTGGTATAAACACGCAAAGAAAACAGAGCAAAAATGGGGAACTCCAATTTATATTCAGCTAGCTATAATTAAAATGGAATCTGACTTCGATTGGTTAGCTAAGCCCGCAAGACAGAAATTATTTAAGATTATACCATTTAAGAGACCATCTAGTTCATTTGGATATTCGCAGGCAGTAAAGGGAACCTGGGAACAATACAAAAATGAAACTGGTAATAAAATGGCAACTAGAGCAAGGTTCAAAGATAGTGTTGATTTTATTGGTTGGTACACAGATAAAACTGAATCTCTTTTAAAAATTTCTAAGAAAGATGCTTTTAGACAATACCTTGCATATCATGAAGGGTGGGGTGGTTATAAAAATTATAAGAATAATAAGAAAGTTATAGTTTTAGCTCAAAGAGTTAAAAAACAATCTGATAAATACAAAGCACAATTACAAGATTGTCAGAAAAGATTAAATAAAAATAAATATATTATTTTTTAACGAAGTTGTTTCTTTAGCTCAATATCAACAGCGTCTATTCTTTTTGTGTTTTTTGCTAATACCAAGTACATCGTTGGAGTTACATATAAAGTAAAGAATGTTGATATAATCATTCCACCTAGAATAGTAGCGCCTACAGCTAGTCTTGAAGCTTCACCTGCACCTGGTCCAATATTCCCTATAACTAAAGGCATCATTGCTATCATTGTGCTTATTGATGTCATCATTATAGGTCTAAACCTTAATTGACAAGCTTCCTTAACTGAGGATTCTATATTTTTTCCAGCAGTTCTTAACTGATTGGCATAATCAACGATTAGAATACTATTTTTAGTCGATATTCCAATTAGAATGACAAGTGCTATTTGTGAGAAGATATTAATAGAACTGTTCAGGAATAGTATAAAGACTAAACCTCCAAACAAAGCCAGCGGAACAGTTAACATAATAATAAATGGATGAATAAATGAATTGAAGGTTGCAGCCATTACTAGGTAGGCAGTTAGAAATGCTAATCCAAAAATAATAAACAGCTCATTACTAGTTTCTTTTATTTCTTCTGATTTACCCTTCCATGCAATTTGATTAGAAGAACCAACTTCCTCCATTGTTTTTTCTAAATATGCAATTGCCTCTGTAAGCGTATAAGATGCAGATATATTTGCAGATACTGTTACAGCTCTCTGCCTATTATATCTTGCTAATTTTTTTGCAGATCCTTTTTCACTAAACTCAACTAAATTTGCTAAAGAAATAAGTTTACCAGTGCTTTCTGATCTAACAAATATTTTAGAAAGCCCTTCCTGAGATCTTCTGTCAGCCAAGTATTGCTGAATTATAATTGGATATTCTTTACCAAGTCTATTAAAGTTCGTTACAGTTTTTCCACCATAAAGAGTTTCTAAAGTTTTTCCAATTGAGTCAGTAGATATATTTAAATCTTTAGCTTTGTTTTTATTAATTATCAGTTTGATTTCTGGTTTGTCTCTAGAATAGTCAGATTCTATTCTGGATAAGTTTTTATTCTGTCTTAATTTCTTAATAACTTTAGATTGTATTTCCTCTAACTCTTCGTAAGTGCTGCCCAATATAACCATTTGAACTGGTTTATTATAGCTAGAAACCCTAATAGATTGAGGTGATATTGGAAAAGCTACAGTTTCTGGTACAGTCACAATTTTTCCAATTGCTTCCCTCATTATTGTTAGTGAACTTTTATCTCTTTCAGCCCATTCATCCAATAATGCAATTATTATAAAGCTGTTAAAAGAATTTTTGTTGCTGCCAAAGCCTGGCACTCTCATTATAAACCTTTTATATGGACTATCCTTAGCTTGCAGAAGAGGAATTAATCTTTTTTCAACATCTTCTGCTCTTTTTTCAGTATATTCAAAAGAACTCCCCTCATCTGTAAATCCAAGAACAAGATATACACCTCGATCTTCCATAGGTAACAATTCTTTTTTCGTAAAATGAAATAAAACACTAGAGACAATAATAGTGAAAATAATAAATGAAATTATAATTTTTTTTTTATTTAGCCAATACCCCAATGTTTCTTCATAAAATTTTGACAATGACTTAAAAAATTTATCAAATTTAGTAACTATAAAATTTTGTTTTGGTTCTTTAGTTAAAAATTTACTTGCTAACATGGGTGACAGTGTAAGCGCAACAAAAGAGGATACTACAACTGAAAAAGATAAGGCAATTGCAGTTTCTCTAAATAATGTTCCTGCAATTCCATCAATGAAAATTAAAGGAATAAATACGGCAACTAGAATTAGAGTTGTTGCAATAATTGCAAAACTGATTTGTTTTGATCCTTTGTATGCCGCAACTAAAGGGCTCTCTCCATTTTCAATTCTTCTATAAATTGCATCTGTCATTATGACTGAGTCGTCAGTAATTATTCCAATTGCTAGAATAAAACTTAACAAGACAAAAATGTTTATTGATAAACCAAACAAGTAAAGTCCCAAAAAAGATGCTATTAAACTTACAGGTAATGCAACTGCTGGTACTATTACAGCTTTTATATTTCCTAAAAATAAGTAAATGATAATAACTACAAGTATAAAAGCGATGATTAAAGTTTTGTATACCTCATCAATAGCAGTACCCACATATGTTGCTCTATTAAAAGCTACTTCTATATTTAGATCATCTGGTAATGTTTTCTTAACTTCATCTATTTTTTTATTTATTTCTCTAGAAAGCTCTACTGTAGAAGCGCCACTTTTTGCATAAATACCAATTCCAACTGTTTTTAAATTTAAAGCATTTTTACTTTGAGCCTTGAAAAGATTTTTTTCTGAAACTGGACCAAACTCAATATTTGCAACGTCTGAAAGTCTTACAACACTATTTAGATTCTTTTTTATAGGTAGAGCTTTTAATTTTTCAATATCATCATATGACTTATCTAAATTTAGTATCAAATCAATATTAGTAGCCTCTAATGTGCCTGCAGGTAGGCTTACATTTTCTTTCCTTATTGCTGCCTCAACTTCTTGAATGGTTAAGTTATTTGCTGCAAGTTTAATTGGATCTATCCAAACTCTAACACTTAGATCTCTTAAACCACCGGTTCTAATAGTTCCTACATTCTTAACACTTGAAAATTGATCTACTAAATATCTCTCAACATAATCTCCAAGTTCTAAATCACTCCAGGTTGCAGAAGATACAGCTAGCCACATAGTAGTTGAAAATCCTGCTGATTGTTTAAGTATTTGAGGGGCATCAGCTTCATCAGGTAATCTACTAACAACTCTTCCTACTCTCTCTCTTATATCGTTGGCAGCATTATCTAGGTTAATATCAGTATTAAATTCAACATTAATTGAACTACTTCCATTTTCTGATGTTGAGTTAATATTTTTTACTCCTTCTATTCCACCAATCACTTTTTCAATTACTTGAGTTACCTCTTGATCAATTATAGGAGCCGAGGCAGATTTGTAGTCCACTTTAATTTGAACCACAGGAGGTTGTAGCCCCTCAGGTAATTCTCTTACAGGTAATTGTGAAAAAACAAATATTCCAAAAACGATTAATATGAGAGACATTACCCAAGCAACAACTGGTCTTCTTATACTTACATCGGTTATAAACATTATTTTTTAATTGGTTTAATTTTTTCTCTTGGTCTAACCTTTTTTAGACCTTCAGCAACGATGTTATCTCCATTAGTCAAACCCGAAACTACTTCGATAAAACCAGAATCTCTTATCCCAATAACAACTTCAGCTTTATTAACAACATTATCTTTTGCAACTTTATAAACATAGGTTTTGTTACCTTCCATCATTAAGCTTGTATCAGGAATGCTTATGGATTTTCTTTCGTTATACTTAACTATAATTTCTAAAAGAGACCCAGGTAAAATTTCAAAATTATTATTTTCTAACTTTATTCTTATTGCCAGAGATCTTGTATCAACATCAATTCTACCAGCAGTAGAATGAACAACTCCTGAATAAATTTTTTCATTATTACCTGAAAATTTAACATCAACATCTAAATTCTCATTAATAAAACTTGAGTAAAGCTCTGGGATATCCACATCTACATAAATTGTTGAAGTATCTTCTAGCTGTATTAAGAGAGAACTTTCAGAAACCTTAATATCATTTGAAAAATCTCTTTTAGTCACCACTCCATCAAAAGATGCTATTAGGTTCCTAGTTTTTAATTTTGTTATTAAATCACCTTTTTTTAATTTTTTATTAAATTCTATCAGGTTGATTATTTCATACTTTTCAATTTTATATGATTTAGTTCTAAATGGTATTGCAGTTCCATAAGTTGAAACTTTTTGAGAGAAATTTTTTGCGACAACTTCTGTTACTATTATCCCTGGAGGAGGTCTTTTGCTAAATTTTTTTTTAAAATGATTTCCTATCATTGTTCTTCCAATAATTACTATTGTAATAATTAAAAAGAAAACAACGATTGCAGTTCCAATTTTTGTAGATCTTTTCATATTTTAATTTTTTCCATATTCACTCCATGATCCGTCATAAATAGTAGGCATATATTTATTATCTATTAAGGAATAAGCAAGAGCCAAAACCGAAGCAGTAACTCCAGAACCACATGTAAATACTATGTTTTTACTCATCTCATATTCAGTTGATTTAAACTTTTCATAAATTTTTTCTTTGCTAATAAATGTATGATCTTTATTTATGAGCTCAGAGAAGGGCAGACAAAAAGAGTTTTTTATAGAACCACTTCTTAATCCTTTTCTTGGTTCGGGAACCTTACCTTCAAATCTTTCTAAACTTCTTGCGTCAATAACATTAAATTTATTTTCTAAAACATTTTTGTTAATTTGATTTATATTTTTTACTAACTCTTTTTTTTCATGCACAGTATAGTTGGAAGGAATAATCTTAATTATGTCACTAGTGGTTGGCCTATCTTCCTTAATCCATTTTTTTAATCCACCATCTAATACATGAACTAATTCTGGATTGTGACCAAAATAGATAAAATTATACCAACATCTACACGAACTAACTACATCTGAATTATCATAGATGACTATCTGTTCATCATTTTTAATTCCCATGCTGGAAACTATATCCCCCCATGACTTAGCATCTGTTAACATATGAGGTAGGTTGATATTTTTTTTTGAGTTTTTATCTAAATCAAAAAAAATTGTATTTTTAATATGATTATTTTTATATTCATCAAAACCATTGCGTTGCGTTTGAGGCATGTGCCAGGAGCAATCAATAATTTTTACATTATCAAAATTTTTTTCTAGCCAATTTGTATCAACTAAAGACATATTATCTTTTTTCTAAATATCTCTGATGGTATTCTTCTGCCGGACAATAATTTTTTAATAAAGAAGATTTTGTCACAACATTTCCAGATAATCTTAAATTTACTTTTTTTATAATATTTTCAGCTATTTTTTTTTGTCTATCACTTAAGTAAAATATTTCACTTCTATATTGAGTGCCAAAATCCGGCCCTTGTGAATTTAAGGTTGTAGGGTTATGAATTTCAAAAAAGAAGTCTAAAATTTTTTCATAAGATATGACTTTAGGATCAAAATCTAATTTAACAACTTCTGCATGATTTGTATTACCAGTACATACCTCTTTATAAGTGACTTCTTTGCTGTCACCTCCGCAATATCCAACCTCAGTTTTAATAACTCCTTCAAGTTTACTAAACTTAATTTCTGGTCCCCAAAAACACCCAAGTCCTAATACTGCTATTTCCATTGATTATCCTTTAATTTGATTTACAAATTATTCTTATGCTGACTAAAAATCAATTAGGTTTTTTGTACATGTTTCTATCTGTATGTACCTTTTCTGTTATGGATTTGCTTGTAAAGTGGTCAAGTGACTACCCAACTGGAGAAGTTTTATTTTTTAGAGGTTTTTTTGGATTGTTGCCTACATTTTTTTTGATACCAAAAAATAAATTAAAAACTTTTTATACAACTGAAAGATCAAAAGAACATTTATTCAGATGTCTTATGGGTTTAATGGCTTTGATAGCAATAGTTGTTGCGTTGAGAGAACTTCCTTTAGCAGTCGTTGTTAGCTTATCATATGCAGCACCATTATTTATTACAGTATTATCAATTTTTTTACTAAGTGAGAAAGTAGGTATTTTTAGATGGTTAGCAGTCTTAATTGGATTTGTAGGTGTTATTATAATTGCTGAGCCAGGCTTTAAGGGCATGAATTATCTTTATTTCCTTCCACTAATATTTTGTATTGGAATGGCTTTTGTAACCATTACGATTAGAAAACTATCTACAACAGAGCCTATTTGGCTTATCTCAATTTTTTTTACAATTACTATTTCAATTGCAGGCTTAACTACAATTCCAATGGGATGGAAAATACCAAATTTTCAAGATTTTACCCTTTTAGCTTTAATTGGGATAACTGGAGGTTCTGCAAATTTATTTTTAACTCAATCGTATAAACTTTCCGAAGTATCCTTGGTAGCACCATTAAAATATTTAGCTTTGGTGTTTGCTATATTTTTTGGTTATTTTATTTGGAATGAGATACCAACTATAAAAACACTAATCGGTGCATCGCTTGTAGTTCTTGCATCTCTTATAATTTTTAGAAGAGAAATTTATCATAAACAAAAAATACCATCTACCACTAGACATGAATAAAAAACCAAAATATTGGAATACTGCAAAAAAATATTTATCTAATAAGGATAAAGTGATGTCTTTATTAATTAGCAAATATAAATCTCCTTCTGAGGCTGTGCTTATTTCTAGAAAAGATATATTTTTTTCATTATGTAAAAGTATAATTGGGCAACAAATTAGCGTTGCTGCTGCTAATTCTATATTTTCAAAGTTTCAAAAAAAATGTAAGAATAAAATTAAAGCTAAAACCGTTTATGCACTATCCACTGCTCAGATAAAAAATTGTGGATTAACTAAACAAAAAGTTAAAGGAATAAAAAGTCTAGCAAAACAAATATTAGATAAATCATTTAATCCTAGATTAATACCAAAGATGACAGACGAAGATGCCATTATTTATCTATCCCAATTAAGACAAATTGGAAGATGGTCCGCTGAAATGATTTTATTATTTACTTATAATCGATCAAATATTTGGCCTATACAAGATATTGGTCTTTTAAGAGGAATTTCAAAAAATTATAAAAAAAAATATCTACCACCTGAATCTTATGTAAAGTTATTAAACAAAAGATTTAGTCCATACTGCTCAGTTGCAACTTGGTATCTTTGGAGAAGTATAGATCCAGAACCTATTCAGTACTAAAACCCTCTACAATTTGTAGGTTTCGTTCAGTAGTATCTTTCGCAATAGACCACCCATCTTGATATTCTTTGGAATCGTGACATTTCATAGCCTGTTCACGACTTGGAAATTCCCAGATTACAGTTCTTGGGTAAGTTTCGCCCTCTAAAGTTTCAAACTCTCCACCTCTCACCAAGGGTTTTCCTCCATAACTTTTTATTATTTCAGTAACTTTTAAACCATAATTTTTCAAATTTTCTTGGTTATCTATTTTTTTGTACAAAGCAATCCAGTAGGCTTTCATCAATCTATCCATTCCTTTAAATTATCTAAATTTTTTTGAATATAGACTGGAAGTCTGTTAATTTCAAATTGCTCCAGTTGATTGCCACTACCTATTTTACTTTCAGTTTTATCAACATTTAAATTATATATAGCGCGTTTATTTTTTATAATTTCATTAATTTGCATCACAGATAAAGGGTCTTCATCAAACTCTCTATGATGAAGGTATGATTTTAATTTATATTCAATTTCAGAAGCATTTTTAATATTTGTAAAATGCCATCCACCATTAGTTATGTATTCTATACTCTTATATTTATTTTTTGAAAACCAAGTATCAAATCTAAGGAAAGAATATTTACGATCTTTTATATTCCTTAACCATTGTGGATTAATAAAATTTTTTTTCCTACATGCTTTAGTACCAGTCCAAATAAAATTTGGTAAATATAAATTAAATTTATAGTAAAACATATTTTGCTTAAATAAAATTATCTTTTTGTTAATTTTATTAAAATTTATATTTTCAAGATTAGGAATTTCATCTACATCAGAAATTAAAATAATATCATTCTCTTTTGCTTTGAGTAAGCCTTTTGTAATAAGATTTCTTTGAGAGTTTTCTCTGTATATTGCGTTAAAAATATATTTTGTTGATTTTTCATCATCGCTATCGTCATCATTTATTATTTGAATTTCTTTTGGCTGCTCTTCATGGGCTATATAGATAATCTTATCTTTAAATTTTTCAAATTTTTTATGCTCAAACTTCAACTCTCTTTGCTCACCTTTATGGGTGAACTTGCTTTCAACAATTACAAAATAATCAACAAAATCATTTAGCACATTAAGTCTTACCTCTAGTACTACTTCTTCATCAAAGTACATGAAGCAATCAAATATTTTCATAATTTTTTATTCTTTTTTATTTATATTTATATGATAAAAAATTTAATGGCTGATAAATTAATTATTACTTTTCCTGAGTATACAAAAATTGTTGAAAAACTAGCAATAGAAATTCATCAAAATTATAAACCCACAGTATTAGTGGGGATTATGAGGGGTGCGGCACCTATACTAGATATTTTATCCAGAATTTTAAAATTGCCAATAGCGTATATAGTGATTCAAAGTTATTCAGGAAAAGGCATGGAGGATAAGCAAGGTCAATTAATGTTTGCAAGAGAAATTAGTTCTTTAGCTGAAAATAAAGATTTTAATAAAGTTTTATTAGTAGATGATTTATCTGACACTGGATTAACTTTAAATAAAAGTATTGAGTGGTTAAAAAAATATGAGCCAACAAAGGATTATATTGATGAAGTCAAAACAGCATGTTTATGGAAAAAAAAATCATCTACATTTGAGCCAGATTTTTGTCCAGTTAAACTAGATTCAGACCCATGGATTGTTCAACCAACCGAACATTACGAAGAGATGACTATGAAAGAAATAATCAAGAAAAATAAATAGGGCTGAAATTATTCCAGCCCTAAAAATTATATTTTAAGCAACTGCGAAACTAACAACACTTAAGATTGCAATAACCCATATTGCTGGTGAAGTTGAAGAAAACTTACCAGTAAATAATCTGATTAATGCATATGATACAAATGCTAAAGCAATACCATTACTAATACTATATGTTAATGGCA
>Ga0209192_10002428_pt1 | contig 13410 bp, 12 predicted proteins | sample ArcticOcean_MG_C_11_FD_187433 | JGI IMG/M metagenome (GOLD analysis project Ga0209192, IMG submission 187433) | Marine microbial communities from western Arctic Ocean - ArcticOcean_MG_CB2_154 (SPAdes) (version 2) | ecosystem: Environmental > Aquatic > Marine > Oceanic | place: Arctic Ocean... | reverse complement strand
CCGACGACGCGCTGCGCCAAATCTAGGGCCAACGCCTACACTCACTGTTCAACAAAGACAGGCATTTGCCGAGCTCTACCGCAGGCTGCCCGAAACTGGCCCTTATAATTTTATCAACCTAACGACAAGCGTAGAAGCCAAGTTGGCCCCGATGGGACTTTCAGGCACCGCGGGGTTAAAAAAGAAAAAGGTTCTCTATAAAGAGGCAATAGAAAAAATTGACTTAGAGGAAAGACTTATTAATCGTGAGCCCACCCAGGAAGTGCGGGATACGAATGCCCAAGACTTTGAAATCATTCGTATAGCGTTAAGAAATTTGCAAAAAGAAATAAACGCTTCCGTCGAAGAGGCTTGTAGACCCACTAAGTTTCAACGTTCTGGTTCCCCGTCCAATGATGGTGATCCTGGAAACTCGAGTGCAAGTCATATGAAGGCCACTGCCCCTAAAATGGCTTGCTTATCCGCTTCGAAGAGGAAAGCTAAAAAAGAACTAGTCAGTACTATCGGACAGCCTCTTCCTACGCCTATCCGATCCGAAAGCAACGGGGGACTGGTTGTAGCAGCCGGAACCGTGGGAGCGCTAATTTTTGCACTATGGTGGTGCAATAGGGGTAGGTAGTTTAGAGAACTTAGGCTTAATCCACTTTTTCAATGGATTACGCCTAAGTTCTCAATTGTAGGACTCGAACCTACGACGGCAACCCAACTTTAAGCCAATTAATATTAGAGACCCAAACTCTTTTTTTACTTAATTTAACTGCTTTATGAACCTAGCCGCCTACTTAGGACTATAGTCTACCCGATCTGAATCCATTTCCCTTAGCATCTTATAAACTTCTGACTTAGGATGAAAATAGTTTGTTGGCCTAGGCATATATTGTTTCTTTTCAATATAGCTTTCAAAAGGTAAACCTTTGCCTTGATTTTGTAGAATTCCTGGTATAAAGTTACGTTGTTTTTTTAAGTCCTGGTAAGAGTCTTGAATTTCAATTAAATGCTCCAGTTGTTCTTTTGAGTTACGAGCTAAAAAAGGTGTCCTTTGAGTAACTTTTGTTTTTTGAATCAGGTCACCCAGCCGATTAATGCTATGGACATGGAAACGAAAATATAGATCTTTCATTTGTATTTCTGTGAAAGGTTCTTTATTTGCCCATACTCGACGCTGCTTTAATGTTTCCATTGGAAAATGACGTAAAACAGATAAATTTCGGTCTCGTTCCCGTATATTCGTATCAAACACTATAAATTTCCTTAACCCGTCTATTTTTGAAAAATCAAAAGGTAAGAAAGAACCTGCATTTTGCAGTCCAGTATAAACATTTTCTAAAGGGTAAAAAACTAGATGCCAAGTTTTTTTCGTAGTAACAGCGAAAATAAGACTGAGACTCGTTATAACAATTAGTTGATTAGCCCTACGTGTAAATTTTGCCGGGATTGCGGTTAGGGTATCACGGCAAAAACAAATAACTATCCCACTGCCTAAACTTACAAATAGAAAACTAATGAAAAAACAGAATAGATATAGAAAAGGTGAGGTAAATCCTAGTAACTCATTACTAATTAAAAATTGAGGTGTATGAAACAGATTTACTGGATTACAAAAAACAAGGCCTACTTGGATTAATGCAATGCTAATTAACTGCGGGTTACTCCTTGTAAGGGTTGTAGGAAGATCGTCTTTATAAACAGACTCGTTATAAAAACTGATGAGAAGCTTAATACTTAGAATGATCCCAATTATAAAGAAAGCAGGTTCCCAATCATACCAAAATTGGATTAATTGACGAAAACCAAAAAGTAGTAAAGCTAAAAACAAGGTATAACCAAATGTAGTTCCTAGATAGGAAGCTACACCAGATCTAAAATCCTCAATAAGAACGCGTCGTAAAGAAATTAATAGTGGTGGTGAGAAGGGTAAAGCTAAGAAAAAAGCATGTTGAAAACTAACAAGTAACGTATCGGCAAAAGAATGATAAATATCAAAGAACGCTAGATTAACTTCAAGAACACTCATAACTACATAAACTCCTAAATAGGGTAAATAGATGAAACTCTTCATTTGTGTCTAAAAGAAAATTTCTTGTACTTTCTTTTAGACACAAATAAGCTTGAGGCAGGAGAAAACTATTCTCCTGCTTTTTGAATAAAGGGTAAATACATATTTCTAAAGAAATAACTTACTCTATTGGTTTAGACCTCTTTATTTTTTTGTGTTGGGTATTGGAATGTTGTACCATTCCCCGACAAGATTGATTTTGCTAGCGATAATGCCTTTTGCGCTTGTGCAGCTGGTTTTTGCTGCCATGTCGTTTTACGTGCATTCTTTTTTGCTTTTGAGGTACGTTTTTTAGGTACAGCCATAATAAGGTAAATTAAAATAGTAAATAAAAATTTTGTAAAGTAGGACAGATATTTTTTACAAAAATTTTTCTTTGTCTTAGCTTAACAAAAAATCCGCGAAAAACCAAGCATGTTTGTTTTGTTTTATTGCCAAAGTGTTGGTTGAGTCGTTTTCTGAAATTGTTGAACAACTTGGTCTGTGCGAGTTTGATAAATTTGTGTAAGCATTTTCGGATAAACACCAATTCCAATCATTGGCACTAGTAAACAAACTACAACAAAAATTTCACGTGGGCCAGCGTCGACTAATTTTCGTTGGTGAGATAAAGTTAGCTGATTGTTTTGTCTTGAACCATAATAAACTTGTCGAAGCATCGATAGTAAATAAATAGGCGTAAGGATAATTCCAATAGCTTCAAAAAAAGTAAGGAGTAAACGGAAACCAATTGGGTAAGCTTCACTCGTTAAAAACCCTAAGAAAATAACTAATTCTGAAATAAAACCACTCATCCCAGGTAAAGCTAAAGATGCAAATGAAATAGCACTTAACATGGCAAAGTATTTAGGCATTGGTACCGCAAGCCCGCCAAGTTCTTCAATGACCAAAGTTCTTGTCCGATCATATGTAGTACCAGCTAAGAAAAAGAGACCTGCGCCTATTAAACCATGCGAAACCATTTGTAACATCGCACCGCTTAAACCTGAGTCACTTAAAGAGCCAATACCAATCAGTACAAAGCCCATATGGGAAACAGAAGAATAAGCAATTTTTCGTTTAATATTTCGCTGTGCAAAGGAAGTTAGAGCAGCATAAATAATATTAATAACGCCTACGATAACAAGGAATGGTGCAAAAACCTGGTGAGCATTTGGCAGCATATCCATATTAATACGGATAAGTGCGTAGCCACCCATCTTTAATAAAACGCCTGCTAGAAGCATACAGGTGCTGTAATGTGCCTCTCCGTGGGTATCAGGTAGCCATGTATGTAAAGGAAAGGCCGATAGTTTCACTCCATATGCAATTAAGAAGCCTGCATAAGCTAAAATTTCAAGAGAAATTGGGTAATCTTTCTGTGCTAGTGCCGACATATTAAACGTTAACTCATTCCCATAAAAAGCCATTGCTAAAGCTGCTATAAGAATAAAAATGGAACCGAGTGCTGTGTATAAAATAAATTTCGTACCCGCATATAAACGTTTTTTACCGCCCCAGATTGTAATTAACACATAGACAGGAATCAATTCTAATTCCCACATGAAAAAGAAAAGAAGCAAATCTTGTGAAGCAAAAACACCAATTTGCCCACTATACATTGCCAACATTAAGAAATAAAACAATTTTGCATTTTTTGTCACAGGCCAGGCTGCTAATGTAGCTAAAGTTGTAATAAATCCTGTTAACAAAATTAAAGGCATTGAAATACCATCGGCTCCTAGTGACCAATGAAAACCTAAATTAGAAATCCAAGAATAATCCTCTATTAGTTGAAGACCGCTAGCGTCCAGCGAATAAAATGAGCCAAATGTATATAAAATTAATAAAAAATCAAGAAGACAAACACCTAAAGCATACCATCTTACTGTTTTTCCGTTTGCATCTGGAATAAACGGAATTAAGACTGAAGCCATAACCGGAAACAAAGTAATTACTGTTAACCAAGGGAAGTGGGTCATAATTGTTCCTTTTTCATATAAAACTAAAGAAAAGTTTGGCTTATAGCCATTGACTGGTTTACTATGAAGTCAGTTTAAAATTCATGAACAGACTCTTAACCAATATCTATTTTCATCCTAACTATTGTATTGTTAGTATAATCCTAAGTTTTCCGTTGAATTATATAACTTCAATTCTAAAGAGTTCTTTTCTATTTCAAAAAAAATAGCCAAACAATTCAAGCTACGTAGTTAGCTTTTTTATTTACCTAGTTATAGTTTACATCATTGTCTTATAACTATATCCGAGGAATGACAAAGAATTTCTTTTCAAATTACATCCAAAAATACGACCTTTATTTTTCTTTGGAAAAGAAGGCGTATAATAAAAAATAAGTTTTCCTTGAATGAAACAAAAAAATAGAAACTATGTTTGTGCACTGCACGTCATTATTCTATATATCATTATACTCTTTTAATTATGAATCTTGAAACAAATTTAATTCTAGGTGCAACCATGTTCTGTATAGGCTTTTATGGTTTTATTACAAGTAAAAATGCTGTGCGAATTCTAATGTCCCTCGAATTAATTATTAATGCAGTCAATTTAAACTTAGTTACTTTTTCTACTTTTTTTGATTCTCATGAAATCAAAGGCCAAGTTTTTGCTTTATTTGTTATTACAATTGCAGCTGCTGAATCTGCTATTGCACTTGCTATTTTATTAAGTTTATATCGTAATCGGGGATCAATTGCTTTAAATCAATTTAATTTACTTAAATGGTAATTACTTAAAAGCAACTTTCGAATTGAATTCAACTCTTTATTTTCTTGCCTCTTACAGAAATATCCGACACACTAGCAGTGTGTAAGAGAAACCTACAAAGTTAAATCTAACCCTTATTAAAAAATTTTTCAATATTCTTTTTTATGTCACATTCAGTAAAAATTTACGATACATGTATTGGTTGTACACAATGTGTACGTGCTTGTCCTACTGACGTATTAGAAATGGTACCTTGGGACGGTTGTAAAGCAGGCCAAATTGCTTCAGCACCACGAACAGAAGATTGTGTTGGTTGTAAACGTTGTGAATCAGCATGTCCTACAGATTTTTTATCTGTACGAGTATACTTAGGTGCTGAAAGTACGCGTTCAATGGGTCTGGCATATTAATTCAATTAGCTTGCTAGTTTCGACTAGCAAGCCATCACAAGGACAAAGCGATTAAAAAAGAAATCTAAGTAAACGTAACCAATAGCAACAACAAAAGAAAAAATTCCCTTGTTAAAGAAAAAACACTGATAAATACTATGTCTCAAAAGGAACCGATTTACTATAAGACGGAAAAGAAAATAACCACGGGCACAATTCTTTTGGTTTCATCATAATCTGTCCCCAGGTTTTCATAGTCGTCCCCCTATCAACAGCTTATGCTTTAGTAATTATTGTAATTAGGGAAATTCGGGAAATTACAGCTATTAAAATTCTCAACTTTTTCTAAACGGGTACTATCTCCTACTAGAAAAGAAAGAATAAATACAATGAACACGAGCTAGAAAATTTTTTAGTCTAGATTCTACAGCTGTTGCATTAGGTGTCGTATAATTCAATGAACTATAAGACCCAGGCTATGAAATTCTCAAAATGGCTTTTAGGCCTCTTGGCTATTAGTAGCATTGGTAATTTGTCTTTATAGTGTATAAAATTCAGTAACCACACAGTGATCAAGGGTCTATGGGTTTTTTTGGTAAACTTTGATACAGAAAAATGCATACATTAAAGAACTAATCTAATAGAACAAACCATTTATAGATTTCCTATAGACGTTACCACGAATTAAGATTAATAACGAATTAAATATTACTCTCCATAAAACACAAAGACCTTCTAAATACTACCTAGTTGTTTCTATTTAAGCAAAGCATAGTAATAACCAGTTGCAGAGAATCACGTTAAAAAAATGGTGTCTAAAGTTTTAATAGAAACCTTTGCCAAGCGACTTGTTCTTTTAGTATTCACTAGAAATAGTTATGTTTAGATGTTTGTTTTTTTAAAATAGACATCTTATCTAACTAAATATTAAACTAATTTCGCCTGTCTTTTAAAATGGGGTAAAATAGAAAAAACTAGTAAATAAAATGGACAATGCTTGAAACAAAAACAGACCCCATGGTTGTAAGTATGGGACCTCACCATCCATCAATGCACGGAGTATTACGACTTATTGTTACTTTAGACGGAGAAAATGTTATTGATTGTGAGCCTGTTCTGGGTTATCTTCACCGCGGTATGGAGAAAATTGCAGAAAATCGAAGTGTTGTTCAATATTTACCTTACGTAACCCGTTGGGATTATTTAGCAACAATGTTTACTGAAGCAATAACTGTAAACGCACCTGAAAAATTAGCGAATATTGAGATACCTAAACGGGCTAGTTATATTCGTATGGTCATGTTAGAATTGAGCCGTATTGCTTCTCATCTTTTATGGCTTGGCCCTTTTATGGCAGATATTGGTGCTCAAACACCCTTTTTCTATATTTTCCGTGAACGTGAGATGGTTTATGACCTTTTCGAATCAGCTACCGGGATGCGTATGATGCATAATTACTTCCGGGTTGGTGGAGTTGCAGCAGATCTACCTTATGGTTGGGTTGAAAAAGCACTTCAATTTTGTGACTATTTTGAAACGAAAGTAGATGAATACGAACAACTAATTACAAGAAACCCTATTTTTTTAAAACGTGTAAAAGGTATTGGCACAATTTCACGACGTGAAGCAATTAGCTGGGGCTTATCTGGCCCAATGCTGCGTGGTTCAGCAATTGCTTGGGATTTACGGAAACTTGATCAATATGAATCGTACAGTGATATTGACTGGTCGATTGCATATGAATCATCTGGAGATTGTTTAGCACGTTACCTAGTTCGAATCACTGAAATGCGTGAATCGACAAAAATTATTCGTCAAGCACTACAAATGATACCTGGTGGCCCCTATGAAAATTTAGAAGCTCGCCGTTTATATTACGGTAAAGGTTCTACTTGGAATGATTTTGATTATCAGTATATTGGTAAAAAACCTTCGCCAACATTTAAAATTCCAAATAATGAACACTATGTACGTGTAGAAGCTCCGAAAGGAGAACTTGGAGTCTATTTACTTGGTAATGATAATTTATTCCCTTGGCGTTTTAAAATCCGTGCCCCTGGCTTTATTAATTTACAGATTTTACCTTACCTTGTGCAGGGGATGAAATTAGCTGATATTATGACAATTTTAGGAAGTGTCGACCTTATTATGGGAGAATGTGACCGCTAACTAAAATTCTTAAAGTACTAAAAAAGTTAATGTTTATTTCCGTTTCGTATTTTTTTCTATAAGGAGTCCAAAATGCTTCAAGTGTTAGATTTACGCCAGAGTTTTCTTACAATAATAGAAACTCTTGGCCTCCCGTCCAGTACGGGTATACTTCTTTGGGCAGTATTTCCCATTTTAGCTTTCGTTATTAGTGCTTTTCTAGGTGTTCTCGTTGTTGTCTGGTTAGAACGAAAGATTTCTGCTGGTGTACAACAACGAATTGGTCCAGAATATGCTGGCCCTTTAGGTTTTTTACAACCAGTAGCAGACGGTGTAAAATTATTAGTTAAAGAAGATATTATTCCAGCAAAAAGTGATAGTCTTCTCTTTACGCTAGGGCCTGCTATTGTAGTAATCCCAGTATTTTTAGCCTATACTATTGTTCCTTTTGGTGAACATTTAATTGTTGCAGATCTTCAAATAGGTATCTTTTTTTGGATTGCAATTTCAAGTGTTGCCCCGATCGGCCTTTTCATGGCAGGCTATGGCTCAAATAATAAATATTCTTTTTTAGGTGGATTACGAGCAGTAGCCCAATCAATTAGTTATGAGCTTCCCCTTGCTCTTTGTGTTTTAGCAATTAGTTTACTAAGTGATGAATTAAGCACGGTATCTATTGTAGAAAAACAAAATACATTTGGTTTGATAAGTTGGAACTTTTGGAAACAACCTATTGGTTTTCTAGCCTTTTTAATTTCAGCGCTAGCTGAATGTGAGCGTCTTCCATTTGATTTACCAGAAGCTGAAGAAGAATTAGTTGCAGGTTATCAAACTGAATATACAGGCATGAAATTTGCACTGTTTTATGTAGGTTCTTATGTTAATTTAATCCTGTCATCATTATTTGTTACGATTCTTTATCTAGGTGGCTGGGGTTTACCAATACCAATTGAAGTTATTTTTTCAAGTCTCAATATACCAGCCGATTTACCTGAAATTCAGGTTCTAGCTGCGTTTGTTGGGATTCTTGTGACTTTATTCAAGACCTTTTTGTTAGTTTTCCTTGCAATTTTAACACGATGGACTTTACCCCGTGTTCGTATTGATCAGTTACTCGATTTAGGCTGGAAATTTTTACTTCCTATTTCTTTAGGAAACCTTTTACTCACATCGTCTCTCAAATTACTCTTTTCCTAAAGAAAAAAGTTAATCTTTTTTGTTTAGGAAAAGATTAACTTCTTTATTCCAACCGAAAACGCCTTTGGTGGGACAATAATATACAGAATTATTCATTATGTTTCGCTTTACTAAAAGAATTACAGATTATAGTCAGGAAATTTCCCAAGCCTCCAAATATATTGGACAAGGCTTTAATGTTACCTTTGATCATATGAGCCGTGCTCCAATTACCGTGCATTATCCTTATGGTGAAATGATTCCTTCCGAACGATTTCGTGGTCGTATTCATTTTGAGTTCGATAAATGCATTGCCTGTGAAGTTTGTGTACGAGTTTGTCCCATTAACTTACCTGTTGTTGATTGGGAATTTAAATCAAGTATAAAGAAAAAACAGTTAAAAAGTTATAGTATTGACTTTGGTGTCTGTATTTTTTGTGGCAATTGTGTTGAATATTGCCCTACAAACTGTCTATCTATGACAGAAGAATATGCTTTATCTGTATATGACCGTCATGAACTCAATTTTGATCATATGGCTTTAGGCCGTATCCCAACAGTAACTGCTATTTAACTTTTAGTATAGAATTCTTTTTGTTAGAGTTCTATACTAAAAGTTAGGATGAGTATTTTTTTCGAATAAATAAAATTTATGGAAACCTTTTTATATGCCTATGCGTGGTTAATTCCCTTGTTTCCACTCCTTGCTGCGTTATTTATCGGAACTGGATTAATTTCATTTCGAAATGCAACGCAAAGTTTACGTAGAGACCTAGGCTTTTTAAGTTTATTCTTTGTTGGTCTATCTGTTCTTTTTTCTTTTGCGCTTCTTTTTTCACAGATTCAAGGTGCGAGTCCTTATGAATGGGAATTTGAATGGCTACGTATGAATAACTTCGTTTTAGAACTTGGCTACTTAATTGATCCATTGAGTTCACTCCTATTGGTTGTTGTTAGTACTGTTGCTTTTTTAGTTCTAATTTATACCGATGGGTATATGTCAATGGATGAAGGTTACCTGCGGTTTTTTGGTTATTTAAGCCTTTTTACTGCCTCGATGCTTGGTTTAGTATTAAGCCCAAACTTAATTCAAATTTATATTTTTTGGGAACTTATCGGGGTATGTTCTTACCTACTTATTGGTTTTTGGTTTACACGTGCAACGGCAGGTGAAGCTTGCCAAAAAGCTTTTGTTACAAATCGTATTGGTGACTTTGGACTCATGCTGGGTATTTTAGGTTTTTACTGGCTAACCCAAAGTTTTCATTTCAGTGAGATTGCTTTACGTATTGAAACTTTATGTATTGAACAACCTGAGCTTATCCTTTGGGGTACTTTATTTGCTTTTTTTGTTTTTTTAGGTCCGGTTTCAAAATCAGCACAATTCCCACTTCATGTTTGGTTACCTGATGCTATGGAAGGGCCAACGCCTATTTCTGCACTAATCCATGCAGCAACACTCGTTGCGGCTGGCGTTTTTCTTGTAGGACGTATGTTTCCTATCTTTGCTCAGTTCCCTATACTTATGAATGTGATTGCTTGGACTGGTGGTCTAACTGCTTTTTTAGGAGCTAGCATTGCAACAACACAAGTAGATTTAAAAAAAGGTTTGGCTTATTCTACTGTTTCTCAATTAGGTTATATGATGATGGCAATGGGTGTTGGATCTTATAGCGCGGGTGTTTTTCACCTAATTACTCATGCTTATTCAAAAGCCTTATTATTTTTAGGATCTGGTTCAGTTATTCATGGCATGGAAGGAGCGATTGGCTTAAGTCCTTTTCAAAACCAAAATATGAATAATATGGGGGGTCTTCGTAAAAAGATGCCGATTACCTCAGCGACTTTTTTAATTGGTACTTTATCTATTTGTGGTTTCCCTCCTTTTGCTTGTTTTTGGTCCAAAGATGCTATCTTAAGTGTTCTATTTGAAACCAACCCTATTCTAGGTATTCTTGCTTGGGGTACAGCTGGTTTAACCAGCTTTTATATGTTCCGTATTTATTTTCTTACCTTTGAAGGAACCTATAGGGGACCAGATTTTTCCCGCGTCAAGGAATCTAGTTTCATGATGGTTTTTCCCCTTATGATTTTAACGATTCCAACTTTAATTTTAGGCCTTACCGGGACACCTTTTAATAATTTATTTCAAGGGTTTTTAGAGGGCGGTTTACCTGAAGAAACAGAAAGTTGGGTTTCGTTTTTAAGTATGGCTGGTAGTTCTGTTTTTGTAGGAACTTTAGGCTTCTTTTTGTCTTTCCGTACTTACTTTAAAGGGGAGATTAATCGTCACCAATTAGCCGAGCAAAACCAATCATTGTATCAGTTTTCTTTAAACAAATGGTATATTGATGAAGCGTACCAAGTTCTATTTGTTGAAGGGAATCGGAAATTAGCAAAAATTATTTTATATTGTGATCAGTATTTTGTAGACGGGTTAGTAAACCTAACAGGTTTGTCAGTCTTTTTTACTGGGGAAAGCCTTCGTTATACTGAAACAGGACGAGTTCAATTTTATGGCTCTACAATTTTGGTAGGCTTTCTAAGTTTTCTTCTTTTTCTAAATTTACAAGTACCCCTTTTTTAAGGGGTACTTCGTATCTATAATCTTGTTTTTAGGAGTTTTTTTATGAGTAATTTAGAAGGTCTTCAAGATTTTTGTTTTACTTTTTTTTCAATTATTCTTGTCAGTAGTTCATGTGCGGTTGTTCTAATCCCTAACCTTGTTTATGCAGGTTTTTTTCTTGGCGCAGCGTTGGTTGCTACAGCTGGTTTATATTTATTATTAAACGCAGATTTTTTAGCGGCAGCCCAAATTCTTCTCTATGTCGGTGGTATTAATGTTTTAATTTTATTTGGTATTATGCTAATTGATACTGAATCACGTGTAACAAGGCCCAGTAATAATAAAAATTATGGGTGGTTAATCCAAACTGGCTTATTAGGAACTTTTTACGTTCTTTTGATCCAGATTATTGATACAACTTTATGGGTTACACCCCCCTTCCTACCGGCAACTAGTTCAGTACAAACAATAGGACGTCATGTTTTTAGTGATTTTCTGCTTCCATTCGAACTTATTTCAGTACTATTACTGATTGCTTTACTTGGAGTTGTGGTTTTAGCCCGTCGAGAACAAATTACCTAATTTATCTTTCGAACCTCACTCAATCTAGAAGTAAAGCTTTTGCTCTATAATCCCTTACGTTTTTTATGAGTTTATTTCAAATTGAAAATCTACTTGGTAACCTATCTTTCCTCACATTATTTCTCTCCATGTTAACCTTTTGGTTTCGGGCAGCGTTTTTTATAGATTCAAAACAAATAAGTAGTTGGATGAATCAAGTTGGGTTTTTAGGAATTTTAGGTAGTAATTGTTGTTTAACTGGTGTATTAACCTGTCGATGGATCAATTCTCAACATTTTCCGCTTAGTAATTTATACGAATCCCTTCTTTTTTTAGCTTGGGCATTGACCCTTATTCATCTTATTTTAGAAAAATTAATTCCTACAAACGAAAATATCATCGGGATTCTTTTTTCGCCTTTGCCCCTTTTAGTTAGCGCATTTGCTACTTTTAGTTTACCAGAGCAAATGCAAACAATGTCGCCGTTAATTCCAGCATTGAAATCAAATTGGTTAATGATGCATGTTAGTATTATGATGCTGAGTTATGCAGCTTTACTTGCCGGTTCTCTTTTATCGATTGTTTTTTTAATTGTTGCTAAGTTTAAAAAAGAGCCTATTTCTTTTGAGAGTAATACCGTGAATTCATTAACATACATGCTCGATCAATTAAGTTACCGTACCTTAGGAGTAGGTTTTCCTCTATTGACTTTAGGGATTTTATCAGGAGCAGTCTGGGCTAATGAAGCATGGGGTTCTTATTGGAGCTGGGATCCAAAAGAAACATGGGCTTTAATTACTTGGTGCGTCTTTGCTATTTATTTACACTTCCGTATCACTTATGGGTGGAAAGGGAAGAAACCAGCCATTATTGCTTCGTTAGGCTTTGTTTTCGTATGGATATGTTATCTAGGAGTCAACTTATTCGGGTCTGGCCTTCATAGTTACGGCTGGCTCAGCCTATAAAAGTCAGTTCATAGTTTACCTAATTCAAATTAACAGGTAATCTATGAACTTTTTCGAAAAAGAACTATTTGCTTTTTGCAGCTAGATTATATACAATAAGGTCAAAGATAGATAGGAATCTCTAGTAGCTCAGTGGTAGAGCAATCGGCTGTTAACCGGTGGGTCGTAGGTTCAAGTCCTACCTGGGGAGTCTATCTTTCCTTAAGGGTTGTTTTGTGATAAACGAAAAAATATAATTTATAAATAATGGAAATTCCAAATAAAATTCTTCCTTTTCAATACTCGATTAGTATGGGTTTTTTTAGTACTCTTTTATTTTTTTCTATTGGTAATTTAATTCCAACTGTTATGGGTGTTTGGTTTATTTCTAATATATTCGCAGGTTTTTTTATTCTTTGTTTTTTAGAGGCACTAACAATAGTTCTTAAATCAATGGTATTGATTAGTAATATAAATTACTACCTTTTGACTATTACGAAACGCGCTTTGCTTTTTGGCTTCATAGTAGACGGTTTTAAAGTTGGTAGTTAAAAAAGTAAGTTTAGTTTGGGGCTCACAAGGGTAGAAAACAGAATTACTAACACTTAATATTTAAGTGTTAGTAATTCTGTTTCCTGCATAATATCCAAATCCAGAAAATTAATGGCCTGGATGATAGTGTTGCTCTCAACCTTTGACGATAGCTTGATTACAAGCTTGATTACAAAGTAGCTCCCCACTAAAGAACAGACTACGAACCCCACTGCACTAATTAATGCGTCATTAGGTTTCGCGCAATTTCCTACAAAAGAAACAGGTTCGATTGTTTGAATAGTTGAACGTTTTAAGGTGATTGATGCAAAT
>Ga0209192_10002420_pt1 | contig 13447 bp, 12 predicted proteins | sample ArcticOcean_MG_C_11_FD_187433 | JGI IMG/M metagenome (GOLD analysis project Ga0209192, IMG submission 187433) | Marine microbial communities from western Arctic Ocean - ArcticOcean_MG_CB2_154 (SPAdes) (version 2) | ecosystem: Environmental > Aquatic > Marine > Oceanic | place: Arctic Ocean... | reverse complement strand
GCCAACTCCTCAACGGCTTGCGCAACGACGAGTACTGCTTCAGCCGCGTCCTCCACTGTCGCCTCGAAAGTGGGCGGTGGCGGACTCGGCGGCGGCGATGGCGGCGAGTGTTGAGTGGTCACGATGACGGTCCGGCTTTGCTCTCCGTATGAGAGGGTGAACGTATCGCTAAACCCATCGATGCGCGGAGTGCACACGCGCACTCGCAGCTCATCGTCGTTCTGCACCAACGCCGGAGAGGTCACGTTCCCGCCGTCCCGCATGAGTTGCGCGAAGTCCGACGTTTGTGTGCTCAGAGTCGCGCCGACCGTGATGCCCGCGCCCAGCCCGGATACGAAAACCGGCTGCTCCGAGGGGACCAACGCGCACGCGCCCGGCGCCACAACAATCGACGCGTCGAGCTCGAACGCGAGCGCGGTGACGTCCGGCGGCGGGCTGGGAGGCGGCGGGCTGGGCGGCGGGCTTGGCGGCGGTGGGGTGGGCGGGCTGGGCGGCGGCGGGCTGGGCGGGGGGCTGGGTGGCGGTGGGCTGGGTGGCGGTGGGCTCGGCGGAGGGCTCGGCGGCGGAGGGCTCGGCGATGGTGGGGGTGGATTCGGCGGCGGGGCATGAAGCGTGACCACCGTGACGGTGTTGTCCTGCTCACCGTACTGCAGACTGATAGTTTCGTTGAAGCCGTAAGAGAGTGGGGCGCACACGCGCACCCTGAGCTTGTCGCCGTTTCGGACGAGCGTTGGGGAGGAGGCGTTCACTCCATTCAACAACAACTGCGCGCTCTGGAACCCGTCGCTGGGGGACAGCGTCGCGTTGACCATGACGTCTGGACCCAAACCGGACACCATGACCGATTCATTAGAGGGAATCATCGAGCACGTGCCCGGATCGACGGTGATTGTAGTGTTGAGCTCGAACGCGAGCGCGGTGATGTCGGGCGGCGGCGGGCTGGGAGGCGTCGGCGGCGGACTCGGCGGCGGCGGTGGGCTCGGCGACGGCGGCGGTGGGTTGGGCGGGGGCGCGAACAGGGTGGACACGCTTATAGTGTCCACGTGCTCACCGTACGTCAGGCGGAAGGTCTCGTTGAACCCAAACTCGGCCGGCGCGCACAAAAATAACTGCAACGTATCGCCGTTTTCGACGGCCGCGGGTGAGATCATGTTCAGGCCATTGACAATAATTTGATAGACCGACATGTCTGTGGCACCGTACGGGTGAGGGGTCAGGTACGCGCTGACCGGGATCCCGTCACCCAGCCCGGAAACAACAACCGGCTCGTTCTCGGGGATCAACGCGCACGCGCCGGGCTCGACCGTGAGCGACGCGCTCAGCCTGAAGGCGTCGGCGGTGATGTCCGGAGGCGGCGGGCTAGGCTGCGGGGGTGGCGGCGGACTGAACGACACATTTCCTGTCTCCGAGGGGGTGGCGAACATGAACGCGCCACCGCCGACGGTGACCACGGTGCCGAGGACCGTCACAGTGTGCTTGAGAAAACCCATGGTTACGTGTGTGAGGGCTTACGTCCGCGTGCGCTGCTGCGGAACTCAAGCGCGCTCCCTCCGTCCTTTGGACGTTCCAATGTCTTGACCAAATGTCTTGTTTACACCGCGAACTCGTTGCCGTACCGTACCGTCTCGCCCTCGGGCGTCGTCACAAGGAACGCAGATCGGGTGGTGTCCAAGCGAAGCAACGTGGACTCACGACACTTATGTGAGCAACGCCGGTCCGGAAAACTCGGCGCGGGGAGGGGGGACGGCGCACTCGCTGAGTGACAGGCATGGCGGCGAACTCAAAAAGCTGTCAGAAAAACTCAAAAAAGCGTCCAGTGGACGCCACGTCACTAGATTCTACAAAATGCACCAATCGGAACGCCGGGCTTGTGCTATGTGTCATAGACGATCGTTAAAAAACGATCGTCTACGACGGCAGAAACTGAAAAAATGAAGGGCCGCGGGGGAGTGTTGAACGCGTATCGCCGTTCAACGCAAATTCCTTGAACGACAAATCGACAATCCAGAATTCCTTTAGATGAATTCCTTGTGATTTCCTTCGCATTTTCTTTCTTTTGTAATTGGTGTCGAGGCTGTCTGACTGCTTTGTAGTTTACGCCTTGGATGCTTTGTTCACGCGCAACGAACGGCGTGTCCCGCAGTTTACACGCGTGCACCACGACCGCATGGTCTTCGTGGTTGCGTGCCTGTGATTTCGTTGTGTTTCTAACACTCTTGTCCGGACCGCGCGGACCACCGTGAATGCGTTTAACCACCGCCGATGTTTCGATGATGGGTCATCAATCCAAATTTGTGTGGAAAGAAGTGCTTGCGCTCGAACACCTCGCGGTCCTTCACCACGATCCCTTTGCCATCCGGGGTCCTGTTAACCAGGTCGTTCTGGGGTCCTCAGCGAGGGAGTACGACTTGCTGTTGTTTTGTGTCGTTGATTTCGTGTCGTGTCGACGGTTACGTCGTCGAAGAAGGGAAGTGAGTTTGTCAGTGATGAGGTGGATGAGGTGGAGGTGTACTCGGCAACCCTGGTTTTGTTCGTCGGGGTTGCGGGGCCTGCGAGTTCGTACGTCGTTCGAAAACCCGGAGAACAAGGGATCTGCGGGTCGTGTCGGGACACGCGCGCGCGCGTGTCGTTACAACACGAGCGGCAACCGCGCGTCGATCTGCTTGCGGAATGCGAAGGGCACGCAGCACAATCGTTGGAACTTACAGGGCGTGGCGCGGTGGAGACGCGGTCGAACTGGTACGGGTTGAACGCGGGGCGGCGTGAGGTTGCGATAACCGCGGCCATGGTACGTGTGCGTGAGATGGCTGTGAGCGATACGGCGGGGACGCAAGCGTGCGCGTCGTAATGGGGAAAACGCGTGAGTTTTATTCTTAAACCGCTAGCCGCCACCTTCGAATACGCGTTTTCAACCTTCGGAACCAATCACGTGGCCGTAAATCGTTCAAAAATCATCAAATCCGTCAGGGCAGCCGCTGATGACGTGGCTTTCGCAATTTTATACCTGGAAGACAAACTGAAAATTGATGGGTAGTAACACGCGCCACTTCCGTAAGCGGTAGTAACTCGTCTGTCATGTTTTTCTCGGTAAAGGGTGCCGTGGGCTTTGGTATGCTGTTGATGCGGGCTGTTGAGATGGGGGCGTACTGTTTCACTGTAGCGGGTTTATTGGTGCTGTTCCTGTTGTAGCACTACATGTGCGACGACTCAAAAAGTGCGATTCACGTAGAAACTTTCTGGGAAGGCGCGACGCTTCGTTTCGGTGCGAAGATGCTTTGTTCACGCGCGACGCCCTGTGTGTCCCGCAGGTTACACGCGTGCACCACGACCGCATGGTCTTCTCGGATGCGTAGCTATGATTTCGTCGTGTCTCTAACACTCCAGTCCGCACCGCGCGGACCACCGGGAACGCGTTTCCACTCTCAACTTTCACATGTTCCTCGACGTCAGCCGTCAGCCAACCAAAAACGACGCGTTTTTCCAAAAAGAATAGAAACATCCTGAAATCTGTTGGCAGAGATGTGAGGGTGACACGCGAGGGCATGCTGGCGCTGTGTAAGTTTTATGAGAAGAATTAGCAGTAGGAGTTGTGTATTATTATTGCACGGGAGCGATGAGCTCAAAAAAAGGTACCCGTGTGTGTCAAGATCCGTCGTGTATGGCGTTGTTGCTCGCTAGTGCGTTGGGACTGTTCAAACAATATGTAAGTAAGCAGCATTGCGATTTGAAAGCGAGTTTGGAAATCTCAAACTGTGATAGTCCATGAAACAAAACCTTTCGAAATCGCAATTTGAGGCACGCCACCTATCAACCAAATCCCCTCAACGAATCCCTCCGTCGTAAGTCGCGAGTGCTCACTTTTCCCGCCACATCCAGGGGAAGCGGCGCTCAGGTCAAGCGCATCCACAAAACAAGTACCTCGCTTTTTGACTGTCGGTTACACCCAGAGAGGCTGGACTAGGGAGCTGTCTTCACGAGACTATGACAAGCCTTGCCGCGAGCCTGCGCCCGTGGACCACCAGCCCCCTGGATCGTACGCGAGAGCTGAGAAAACGTCGTCATGTCACCGCGATGCGGGCGACTGTGACGGCAAAGGAACAGAACGTCCGTGAGATTGATGAAGTCGCGCTTGCGGGTAAACTAAAAGGTGCGTCTCGTGCTCGATCTTCAACACCCCATCGCGGTCTCCAAGCCGTGCTTCCCCCCTCCAACTGACCAAATCCTTCTCAAATTCTTCCGTCCACCCTTCTTTTTCTTCTCGCTGCCAGAGATCGGCCTGGAACTTCAAGGGTGCGTGGACAAGGGAAGCTGCGCGGCTGTGTTCAAGGCGGTGAGCCTGGGAAGCGCGACCGCCTGTGCGGAGGACGAACACACGTGGCAAGGCGAGAAAGGCACTGTGTTTGCGGTGAAGATTCTGTTGACGTCGATGACGAACGAGGATTTCGTTAAAAACTTCCGACGAGAAGCGCTTTTGCTGGGGCGAGTCAATCATCCCGGCATAATCAGAATGTACCATCACGGCAAAACACCAGCGCCGTTCATTGTGACGGAGTGGTGCGACGGGGGCAACGTGTGGAACGCAGTGAAGTGCGAAGAAATCAAAGCCAGACATTGGGTCGGCGACGAAGGCGACGAGGAGGATGAAAGTAAACGCATCAAAATAAACACGCCAACCGACGCGCCGTTGCTCGACATACCCGCGGTCGCCATGGACGTCGCGCTGGCGTTGGAGTACCTGCACAACGCCGGCTTTGCGCACCGTGACATGAAAAGCCACAACGTGTTGCTCACGTGGTGTCCAACACTGAAACGCGTTCGGTACGTAAAGCGTCGCGATGCGTTCGAAAAGATAATCGTGCGTCGAAAGCGAATTCGCCATCGAACTCGTCTTTTCCTCCACTCACCACCTCTTCCCTTCACAAACCAAAACAGAGCGAAACTTTGTGACTTGGGAAGCGCCGCGCCAATCTCCAAAATGCCGCGGCGGCCGGCGAAAAACTGGCTCGGTTTTTCCGGTCGGTGGCAACCCGTGGGAACCATGTTATGGATGGCTCCTGAGATGCTCGAGCCTCCTTTAGAGGGCGCGACTGCGCCGGTGGGGTATTCAGGAGACAAAGTGGACGTGTACAGCCTAGGAATCGTGCTGTGGGAACTCATGGAATTCAAAATCCCGTGGACACACGGAGACATCTCGAAACAACTAGTCATCGACTCGGTCGTGGTGAAGAACGAGCGGTTACCCATCCCGAAATCGTGCGACGCGAGGTTAGCCGAACTGCTTGTCGCCATGTGGGCCACCAGTCCAGTGGACCGACCGGATATGGCGTACGTGGTGACTGCGTTTCGCGAGATTGGCGCTGAATGGGACGACGCGGGAATGTTCGCGCGCGTCGCGAAGAAAGCCAACTTACACGGCGAACAACTGGCCAAGATTTTGACGCAGGTCAACTCGGAACAAGAAAACCCGTTGGATGACGATTCAGGCACAGCCGATGTCGGTGACGTCACGGTGACTGAGGAAACGAGTGCGGAACAAAAACATGTCACGGCGAAGGAAGATGCTTCAACAGAGGTTGGCGTGGAATCGACAAACGGGAACGGAAAAAAAACGCGCGAAAAGAAATCTGATGAAAATAGAGAAAACTGGTTTGGCGATGTCGGTTCCGTGGATTTCGAACAGTTAAGCACGAAGCTGATTCCTATGTTGTACCCGCACATGTTCGCCTCTGCGACGGCCGCGGCGGATAGACAACGCTTGGATGAGCAACGAACCGAACTCGTGGAACTGGAAAGCAAAGCTGTCGAGCTCAAAGCGCGAAGCAAGCTCGACCCGTTTGCGGCGTTCACAGCGGATGCGAAGGCGCGCGAAGCCAAACGGTTGGACAAAACAATCTCACTCGCCGCGGCTGAGAGCGAGGTGCACGCATGGCGCGCCACGCGAGATCTGTTACGAGAGCAGCTCGCGGAAGCAGACAGACAACACCTTGAATGGAGACGGAAATATAGGGAGATTGATCGCAAAAGATGAGAGCTACATGTTTGATAGTCTAGACTAGTTTATTACCCCCATGGAATCACCTGATGCCCTCGTACGGAGTCAGGCCGAGCTTGTTCAACAGCTTGTCATTCGCCCCCTTCGCAATCAAGTAATCGCTCAGAGAGTTGAAACCGTACGAGATGCAGTAGTGCAATCCGGAACAGCCTTGTTTGTTCTGTGCGTCAATGCCAGCTCCGTGTCGCAACAGCGCTTTCACGATCCGAGCGTTGCCGTTTTGACAGGCGATTATCAAAGGGCTGTTCCCAAACTTATCGCGCCCGCCCGCCGGACATCCGCTCTTCAGTAGATCGGTAACTTGCTTGTACTTGCCATGCCGAGAATAGGAAAACAAATTTCGGAAGTCCTCCGTGGTAAACTGACGCTTCGAAACCTGCGCGAGTACGTTTTCTTGCTCCGTCGTTGCAGCGAGCTTGGTCTGCGTCGTCGCGCCGCTGGGCGCCTTCGCGTCCGCTTTCCGCGGATACGCACCCGGAGAACTCGCGGCGGTTGACGTGGCGAGCGATGAAGGTTCGGTGTGTGCCGCATCCGTTGACGCGTCTTCATAAACAGCCTGTTGACCACCAGGCGACTTCTCCGTTAACGCGGCGACGACCTGCCTCGCAGAGCTGGCTTTCCTCATGAGTAACTTCGCGGCGGCGGTTTTCTTCGCCTGTTCGTCGCGCGTCGCCTCGGTTCGTTCAGGCGACGAAGAGTTCTTCGCGCGTCGCTGTTCGTCCACGAAATCTTCGCGCGTGTCGCCGAGCTCTTTTCTGTGTTCCACATCGCCAGGCCGCATTTGCACCAGTGCGCTGACTTTCGTGCTCGCTTTCAAGAACTTTTGTATCCCCCTCTCATTCTCGCGCGACGGCGGCGCGGGCGACGCCTCACCCGCCAAATCGCGCGCGCCTCCTCTCTTTTCGTACCTTTCGTAATTCGCCTTGCGCAAATCCAGCCGCGAGAAGTCGATCTTCGGCACGACGTGTCCCCCCGTGCTGCGCGTTTGCGTGTCATTCAACGCGAGGGGAGCATCGTCCATGTCATCGTCTTCGCTGTCGTCTCCACGCGCATGACTCGATCGTGCCAGAAACGCCCCCCGCGCGTGAGTAACGCTGTTTATCGCGCTCGTTCGCTTGTCGTCTTTCGAAACCCCCGAAATCGCCGCCGCGCCGAGTTCTCGCTCCGTCGGCGCGGCCGGAACAGACTCAGGAACTTCCGGCGCGACGCCGCACGACGCCGGTGTGACGTTCCCGTGTGCCTGCGCTTCCGTTTCTTGTGCACCATCCGTGAAAGGAACACGGTCATTGTTAACATGGCCTCCGCGGACCAACACCAGCGCGGCGCTGAGCAACGCGCGGGACGCGTTTTCCAAAGTAGCGGCGCCGTCGTTTTTTTGGGCAGTCGGCTTTTGTCGGTCAAAACTTGGAAACGCGTTCGGGTCAGCTCTTGGACGCGCGTTCACCGCAGTGGCTTGCCACGTGTCTGGAATCGTCCGCATCCAATTCGTGTTTCCGTGACGCGTGGGGTGCGGGGAGACGTTTTGGGGAGTAGAGAGGCGCGGAAGCGAACCAGAGCGCGTTTCAACCCAAGCGTCGTCGCCGACGCGGAGGGGAGCCCAAAACGAAGCGCCGCGGTTTTCAACACCCGAACGCGTCGGGTCGTCGGGTCGGGTCGTCACACCCACACCGTCCGTGCCGCTGGGGTGGTGGGTAAACGTGTTGTCATCGACCCAACGATTGGGCACGCGTGTTTCCGCGTACCCCCCGCGTGCGTATGGAGCGGCACCCCACGTGTCCCACGTTTGGGGGCGCGTTTCTAACCGCGGCCCCCCGGGTGCGCCCCGGGTGCGTTGTGCATTCGCCGCGTACGCGTTTTGGGTCGTCTCGTTCGTCGCGGCGGTCGCGTGGAAAGATTTACCAAGCACCGCGAAAACATCTTCCGTTGCGGTTCGGAAACCCTCTCGCTCGTTCGCCTGGTCTTCCAGCAATTTCCTAACGCTTTCTTCGTTCACGCGTCGGTGTTCCTCGCGGTGCGCCGTCATCACTTCTTTCTCGGCGGTTTTGATCGTTTTCATGTGTTCAAACGCGTCAGCGTACCGCTTGTTCGCGAGCAACTCCTGTTGCTTTCGTCGAAGCTGCAACACAGGCGCTGACGTGATAGCCGACTCGGTTTCGAGACTCCGCAGACGCGCTCTTAATTTGTTGAACTGCTCTTGCTGGCGGTTCCGAAGCTCCGCTTCACGCTGAGCCGTGTCAGCCAGATGAGCGCGTAACACGTCAGGGTCGAGCTCATCGGTCGGGTTTCGCGCGACGTCAACGTGCATCGCGTTCACTTCGTCCGAATACGCGGCATGTGCATGCGGGTCGAGCCTACTCGAGGTCGCAGGCCTGAAGGACGGACCCCCGAACATGGTACCTCAGGCCCGCCCCCCGTGGTGTGAGTGGCGGTTTTGCTTGTTGGTTTTGATTATTGTTTGCTCTCACTACGAGAACGAAAATGCTAAAATCGTGCTTAAATCGTGCTAAAAAGGGAACGATTTAGCACGCTAAAATCGTGCTAAAAATTGTAAATTCCGAGCGCAAATAAATACAATATAATGAAAAGCGACGACGAACGAATCTGCTGTTTTCTTGCGAGAAGTAAGGCGGCTTTTTGCATAATTTGTTAAAAACCAAGACTACGTGCCAACCAGTGTCGGGGGGCGCGGGGCAGCGGCGACGCTCAATGACCGCGGCTTCTTCGGAATGGGACCGTCTGGGTAACATACATTATCAGCGTCGGCATCTGTACAGCTTCGACGACGTGAGTGTACACGGGAGCAACAGTGCCGCTGCCGTCAACGGCGGGGCTTTTGCTGTTTTGTCCACCGCGGGGAAGAGCACGAACGTTGCGGATTCTGCGCTTGATTCCACACAGCGCGCGCAGCAGCATTTCACGGTTTACAGCTCCTCAGGACATCATCTGTGCGACATTGCGTATCACAGCTCTAGCGACCTCATCACTTTCGGTTGGACACGTGAAGAGCTCCTCGTGTGCGTGCACGGAGACGGGCGAGTAGTGGTGCACGATTTGCAAGGCAAGGTGACGGGTGATACGTACCCGCTGCGCGGCGCCAAAAACGGCGACGAAGCGCTCGCTCGTTGCAAGGTTTGGGAACGTGGGATTGTCGCTGTGACGACTGCGAAAAAAATCTTCTTGGTCACAGATGTACATTCAAGCGCACCGAAAGTCACGCAACTGGAGTCTCCCGAAACGCGAGAAAGCGTCTGCGCTTTGGACGTGAAAGTGACGTCGTCGGGAGGAAACAAAGTCGACGCGGAAGTGTTTTTCGCGCACGGCGATACAGTGACTGCTGCGCATAAATCCACCGGTTCTCGATCTCAAACGTTTGGAGGAGGCAAACCAGTTGCGCTTTGTTTGTCGCCGAATGGTCAGTTCCTCACCATCTTTACCAGTCTCGGTGAGATGCTCGTGGTGACGTCTGACTTTTCACGCGTGGTTTCGCGGTTTGACGCGCAGTCGTCGTCGCTGCCGGAGCAGCTGGCGTGGTGCGGTTCAGACGCCGCGGTGATGTACTGGCCGACGTATTTGATTATCGTGGGGCCTCATGGGAACTTCATCACCTACGTGTACGACGCACCTGCGAAACTAATCTCGGAATCAGACGGTTTGAGGGTTATCACGTCGTCGGGGCACGAGCTGGTTTCCCGCGTGCCCGACGCGGTGGTGGAGATGTCGGATTCGGACTCGAGTAATCCGGCGGTAGCGCTTCAAAACGCGGTGAAACAACACGCGAACAACCTTTCCGACGTGAACGACTCCGCGCTGCTCGTTGAAACGGAAATCGACTCCGCGATTCTCGGTTGCGTTCGAGCCGCTTGTCACGAGTTTGACACAAAGAGACAGTCAGAATTACTCCGCGCGGCGCACTTTGGAAACTCGTATCTTCAAAGAAAAAACAGACACGTAGACTGCTGGGCGTTACACAAAACGTGCGTGATGCTGAGAATACTGAATGCCGTGCGCAGTCCTGAAGTGGGCATACCCTTGACGTACGCGCAGTACTGTCAAGATGGACTCGAAAATCTCGTCAAACGTCTGAACATCCGCAAACAACATCTCCTGGCGTCTCGAATATCGGAACGTACCAAAGGTTGTCAAGATGTGATTGAGCACTGGGCTTTGTCGAACATCACGGCTTCATCGTCCGAGTCCGACGATGCTCTTCTAAATAAAATAAAACCTAAGCTCGAAACTTTGCGCGGCGCGTCTTACGGGAAAATCGCGCTCGCCGCGCATCGAGCCAATCGACATCGGCTGGTTCAAAATCTAATCGACATGGAGCAAAATTCCTACGCGCAGGTATCTCTCCTCATCAGCATCGGCGCTGACGAAAACGCGTTGTTCAAAGCAATCGAAAGTCGGGACGCAGACCTTATTTACACGACGCTGCTCAACTTGCAGCGTTTGATGACGTTTCAAGATCTCGCCTCGCTTTTGTCGAGAAATCCTCAAGCGAAAGCGCTTTTCGTCGCCTTCTGCAAGCGAACGGACGTTGAGCTGTTGAAATCGTTTTTCTATAGCTCTGGCGAAACCGCGAAAGGTGGTCAGGCTTTACTTTCACAGGCTTTTTGCTCCTCTGCTCGTGATGCCGAGGCGTACGTCTGGGACGAAGGCTCTGCTACTCTTTGCGCGCAAGCTTCTATGATGTACGGGAAGTTGAAAGACGAGTTTCACGAAAAGACTCTGGATGAAGCGCAGCGCCTGATCCGCCTGGGAATGGAAACACACTTAGAAAACGCACTCAGTGGTATTCCTCAGAAAAGTCTCGCCGCGATTGTGAAACACTTCATTCGGAACGGAGAACTTAAGGAAGCGCAAAAGATCCGCGTCGCGTTTGGCGTTTCTGATCGTCATTTTTACTGGTGGCACGCGAGCGTCCTCGCGTCTAATCGCGACTGGAGAGCTCTCGAAACTTTGGCGAGTGACAAAAACTGCCCCTTGGGTGCACTAGCCTTGATCGAGCTTGGAGAACGTTACGGCGCTCCGAAAGTCGAGCTGGCAAAGTACCTAGCGCGGCTCCCCAACACGCGGCAGAGGGCAGCGATGTTCGCCGAAGTGGGACTGGAAGACCAAAGCACTGGCGAGGAACCGCACACTTTTGCAACGAAAGCTGCTGGATTTTTCAGCGCTGAGTCGTGAGCGAAACGAGGTTAGAATCCGACGATTCGCTTGTTGTCGGTTCTGTTACACCACAATTTCAGGCTAGCTACTAGACAGCATAAAGCGACGAAGACAGTTTCACGCATTTACCACTGCCCCCGCCGTGTTTTCGGCAAGCGGCGTCTTTTGCCCGCTCGCGATCTTCGGCTTTTATTTCTCCATAGTTCAGTTTCACTCGCGTCGACGTAAGAATTCTGCTCAGAGAAAGTCGAAAATCTTGGAGCGCCGCTTCATCTTCGAAACCCTCTCTCAGCACGCCGTCCGTAAGCACATCCGAGGCAAGCGTTGAGGCTGCGCGAAGCACGGCACAGACGTGGCTTTCAACTAAAGCGCGAACGAGAGCCTCTGTCCCGTGGCGCAAATGCACGGTTAAGCTGCTCAACAGCTTTGTCCAGAGACACACGTTCTGTGTTGCGTTTAGACTGTCGCGAAAGCACACGCCCACGGCTGACGCGACGATATCGTCGGCTCGGGTTTTGTTCAAACTGCTCAATTTTGACGCCGGCGAGTCCATCCGACGGGCCTCTTCGTTTTTCAAAAGCACGGAATACGCGTTGATGCAAACAGACAACGCTTCGCTTGCTTGACCCATTTTCTCGAGGATCGAGGCTTCCGCGTCGAACACGCCATGATATCTGCAGTAAAACAAGGTACGCGTGAGATGATACCCGACCTTCGCTTCCTGGAGAAATCGTTTCACGGCGTACGGTGCAAACCGACACAGGACAAGAATTTCGACGTGGATGTCCCGACTCACTTCCGCCGTGGGTTTCTGTTGTGCCGCTCGCGTCGCCGCGCAAGGCGCTGGCGCGTGTGCCGCGCAAGGCGCTGGCGCGTGTGCCGTGGTTTCGCGTGTTTTCGGTGGAACCTCGATGCTCGCAAAAAAAGGGTTCACCCGGTTCACGGTGGTGTCCACTTCCCCCGCCTCGGGGGTTTGACCGAGAAGTTTGCGGATCCGCGCGTCCCAAGTTTCACCCCGCGTTTCCTGCCCAGGCATGACGGACGCGTGACTTGCCGCGGAAGGCCCTGCGGACCCTGTCTTACGAAGTTCGAAACACCCGAGTCGGGAACGGGTGGTTTGCACGGCACGGCTCGGGCGGGAAGAAGTGCGAGGCTGACGTGTCAACGCACTGCACCGATGTTTGCATTTGTTTACCAAAAAACGTCCGGACACGTCGCTCGGCAACACCGCTTGTCAGTACTTCAAGCGCGCCGCGCCGCGTCTTCCGACTCCCGTGTCCGCACTGTCGATAGAAGAACTTCAGCGCCATGCTTTGCGCTCGATCGAGCTTCTTCCAAGCTGTCTCGTTGCGGTCGCGAGCGAGGAACCCCGTTGGACGCAAACGACGCGTGGGTCGCACTCACCTCACACGCGCCTCTGCTTCAGGTAAGTCGACGTTTTACCCGGCACCTCACGAAAACATCAGCACGTCGACGTCCACCAGCGAGCTGCGTAGTGCTCGGAATCGTCGTGAACCCGTGGTGTTTCTCATACATGTACGCATCTCTCTGACGGACTCCCTGAATGTTTCCCACTGCAGGTGACAAAGATTCCAAGGACGAAGATGGGAAAAAGAGTCTGCTTGACTGGGACGGCGCGTGGAGTCAGATCAAAAGAGAAATCAAAGGCACCGGCACGATCAATCCCGATGATCTGGTAGACAGATCTGCGAAGTCTTCCATGAGGTAAGGGGCCCTTGCCTGCAAACGAGCCGAGTCGTTTTGTATCCTTTTCGTCGTCTAACCGCTTCGTCGCATTCTCAACACGCAGGAAGAACAGTGGGAGGACCGCGAAGGAGGATATCCAGGCTGATGAGAATCGTGTGGCAGATATCTGGAGCTCGGAGAATTTTACGAAGTTCGGCATTGCTTCCGTGTGCTTCTTACTCTTTGTCTTTGTGTTCGTTATTGGGCCGCCGCCGTCGGAAGGGAGGTGTTCGCTTCCGTGGTGCTAGCGTTTAAAAAAAGATTAAGTGTAAAAAGGGCTAGCTTGCTTGATTTGCTTGACGGTCTGACGGTATTGGTGATTGACTTGTAATAAATAACAACAGATAGGAGTCACATAAAAAGAGCGATTCAACATACGTTTTATTTCAAGTCTACAACATCATCCCTCCGCTGCTTCCGACGTGTCCGTGCCGCGTGGTCGTGGCGAGCTCGCCGTACACGGGTACCAATTCGTCTGGCTTT
>Ga0209192_10002407_pt1 | contig 13506 bp, 16 predicted proteins | sample ArcticOcean_MG_C_11_FD_187433 | JGI IMG/M metagenome (GOLD analysis project Ga0209192, IMG submission 187433) | Marine microbial communities from western Arctic Ocean - ArcticOcean_MG_CB2_154 (SPAdes) (version 2) | ecosystem: Environmental > Aquatic > Marine > Oceanic | place: Arctic Ocean... | reverse complement strand
CTGTCTTTACAGCATTTTCTTGTATTTCAATATTTTCTGTTGCAAGTAATTTAGCAAGTGTTGACTTGTTATTAATGTTTTTATCATTTCTTATCATAATATAGTACTATGCTATCACCAATTGGCATAAAAGTCAAGCGTTCTTACCGCTATTATGCCATTTAGTTTTGTTGATATATAATGAAAATTGTGTTGTAAAAATACAACACTTTATATGTTCTTACTTTGTTCTCTTTTGAAATATGAATACTGGTTCATATTTGCGACCTGGTATATCAGGTCTTTCGAATCGTCCCATATACTTTTGTTTTTGTTTTGTTTCAGTAGTATTTCCGTCTAGTGTTGAAATAGCACTACCACCTTGTTGAGTTGATAATGATAACCACCATGTATCAGTGTGTGTAAACCCTACTTCTTTTGCAAGATCAACTGTATCTTCCTCAAACGTTTTATATTGTTTTGTGTTGGCAACGTTTAAACCTAAAAACTTATCTTCTTTAAGACCTTTAAATGCATTAGCAATCGTTTGTTTCAGAAACTTCTCTTTCCATATATCAGATGTTGAAAACTTAATACTTGATTGTTCTGGCTCATCACCGTATGCTTCCCAACCAAAGTAAGGTGGACTTGTGAATACAAAGTCTAGTGAGTTATCTTCTGGTATATACGTTTCACTACCTTGTCTTAATAATGTATATGATTTATGAGTATGACCATACTCGTCTCTAATCTTTTCTAGTCCTTCAAATGTAGGTATACAAGGATCAGTACCTATGTAATTAACGCCAGCAGATATTGCCCCTAATAATCTACCACCATATCCCATACTAGGATCCCATACTGTACCTGCTTCAGTACCTTCAAGTGGACTTTCTTTATCTACAAAGATATCATACATTGCAGCCGCAGCCGTAGGTCTAAAATTAGATACCATTTGAGTACCTGTGTATCTTCTTAACATAGATCGCATATCTGATTCAGTAATTGTATGAGCAGACTTCTGTTTAAAGAAAGTACCTGATAGTATTTTGTTTAATCCTTTTTTAAGATGTTCTTCATCATTCCAGATCTCCATAGGAGTTTTCATCTTACCACACTTAATTGCCCAGGCGTGTTCCATAAAGGACCATGCAAGGTTAAGGCCGTGTGGAGCTTGACCAATAATCTTATTCTTTCTATCAACTAAAGTATCTCGTCTAAAATTAATTAACTGATTGAATATATTATCTCTCCATTCTTTTTTTGTAGAGTAATAAGGGAAACCTTTTTGTTTCCAATTGTCATGTACTTCTTGTAAAATTTTATCTTCTATCATATAGCCGAGTTTACCATTTTTCTGTTGACCAATCAACATCAACACCATCAACATTTTTGTTATACACAAATACATCGCCAGGCAGAGTACCCTTTGCCCAACTTGTTTTACCCACTAATTTCATATTGTTTCTTAAATAAAAACTCTTTGCTACTTCGTTATCACTTCTCACACTTAAATAAACTTGTCTATTTACAAACTTAAAAAATCTTTGTAATACATCACTAGCAGTACCTTTGTTCTTGGCTGCAATTTGATGAAGAATACAATCGTTTTTATATGCTTGAATATCTCCTACTTTTTGTTTTCTCTTATAGAAGTTATATGTGATAACAACATCATTATCTAATATTAAATTTTTTCTAGCGATCATACGTTTCATATAATCGGTTCTGATATGAGGAAACCATTTCTTATGTGAATAAAAGATTTCTTTTACTTTCTCAAAATCTGATTCTACTGCATGATACATACTTCATATGCTATCACAGATCACGGTCCTAGTCAAGCTATGATCGCTTTAAGTGATGAATTTGATACACAATCAACAACTAAATGGATTCTATCAACACTGGAGTTATTTTGAACAGCGTGTGGTTTACTAACATCTGTGTAATAAAAATGACCAGTTTTTAGATTATGTTCTTGTCCGATTTTGTCTTTGGTACTTTCATATAGAGTGAATATAACATTTTCGTTTGTACGAATTGGAACGTGTATTCTAACTATCTTTCCGCTTGTTATATCTTTGTCAATCTTATCGGAGTGTTTACCGATAACTTTACCTGCTTCTAATTTCATAAATCTAACTCTCTCAAAAGTGCAAGGAAGTTTATCTAGTATTTCTAATATAGGTTTCATTTCTTCAAGATTTATTAAGGTAGTATATTGTAATTTAGTGTCTATCTTTACTGAACTTTTTAAAACACCAGGCTTCAATATGTCTAAGGGGTGGTTACCATAACCATGAAAAGATAAAGCAGTCCAATCATCACCCTTTGTGTATTTTGTTTTAACTTTTTTAAATTCAAAGTTATCTAAAAATTTAGATACTTTTACTAACGAACTTTTATATGGTTTTACATTTAATTCTCTAATCATTAGTGACCTCACTTTTTACAGATTCGTCTGTGTTTCTTTCAATACCTGCATTGGCATCTTCTTCTTGTGCTGTCATTGGTTTATTGTTATTATCAATATCGTGATATGTATTTGATTTATATGATTTTAAATCTGGAAAAGGTGTACCTCTAAAATCAAGATCAGGTGATTTTATTTTTTCAATTTTACCACCCTTGTCTAAAAACTCTTTCATTAGTTTGTCTCTTTCTTCTTGGGAAGATTTAGTGTCAGATCCTAAACCAGAATCATGTTTAAAGTTACTCATTTTTCTCCTTTTGATTTTTACTTTTTAGGTTCATTAACGTATTGCACCATTTTTTGCAAATTTCTTTAACAGTTTTAGTTTAACTTCTTCTGCTCTTTTTAACTTAAACTTGCTTACTAGATCGGTAAATACATATCCATTCATGTGTTCGTTTTCATGTTGAAATATTCTTGCTGGCATACCATGTAAAGTTTCTTCTATCTCTTTACCATGTTGATCTGTATATTTTACAGAACACCATTTAGGTCTACTGATAGACAAAAATAAGAATGGAAAAGATAAACAACCTTCTTTCATAACTACTGTTTCTTCGCTCACATCATTAATTAAAGGATTGAAAACATATCTTACTCTACCATTCTCAATAGAAGGGTGTCCTCCCATAACAAACATACGATATGGTAATCCAATTTGATTAGCTGATAGTCCTATACCACCATACTTAATCATACTGTTATACATTGCTGTTCCTAAATCAACTCTATCTTTAAAATCAAATTGTTTTAAAGTGTCGTCCATAAAAGGTGCAATTTGCATTAATAATCTAGGATCAGTAGGTGGGATTAAAGGTAATAATCTTTTTTCTGCAGCTGATTCTTTTGTTTTTGGTTTAAACACATTCATATCTTTTGTGGTATAGTCTAGTTTAATTGTTTCTTTCTCGCTTTTGATTATCGGAACTTTACCGTCTTGTATCTTCTCAAAATTCTTAGCGATTTCTTCTATTTTCTCTGGTGTTAGTTTGTCTGCCATATTATTTTCCTTTTTTAATTAAATCACAGTTATAAGATAGTGTTCGTCTTACTTCATCTGTACCATTGAATGGGTATACTCCATGTAATAAACTATATGGAAATACATAAAACTCTCCTACTTGTGCGTCAGCTCGTATTTGCGAAACACCAAGTGGTGATTGATCGCCGCCAGTAAATTGTAACCACCCGTTTGCAGGTCGCTCTTCCCTAGATGCTTCTACACCATACGAATTGGGTCTTTTTAACATCAATACAGAAGATAGTCCTACTTCAGATTTTACACCTGTATGATAATGTAGGGGATTGTATTCACCTGATTTCATTTCATTTATCCATGCCTGTGATAAAACAGGATTCCATTTTGATTTTTGAATTACATTTAAATATTGTACAAAACATGATTGAAAAATATTTTTTATATCATCATTTAATATTTCATCAACCTTATTTTCTTCTGCAATTTTACCTGCAAGTTGATTATTATGTGGTTTCAGATTTTTTAAATTTTCATCATACGCCTTATTAATGTTGTTTATTAATTGTATAGGTAGATTAAACTTCACCACACAAGTGCCTAGATAAAATACGTTTAAATCTATTTGTTGTTCTTCTGTCATTATGCCATCCTTGTAAAGTTTTTATATTTTTCAAATTTTAATATACTAGGGAACTTATCTATTAGAGTATCTCCCTTGTGTGAAATAACAAAAACGTTTTCTTTTTCTAGTTTGTTTGTTAATATTCTCATAAACTCATCTGTACCTGAAGCATCTAATGAGCTGTCAAATATTTCATCTAGTATTAATAGATTTGTATTTGTAGAGTTTTTCATTTTAGCAATCTCTCTCCAGGTAAATAGTATTGCTAAATCTATTCTTAATTTTTCACCCTCACTAAAAGAATGATAATTAAATTCATCACGAAATCTTGATTTAATTGTTTCATTAAACTCATCATCAAGAATAAAATTAACAAAGAAATCCATGTCTGCTAAATTTTTATTAATAAGCTGATTCATTATCGGTAGATACTGTTTAATAATTTTTGTTTTAATACCTGTATCTTGCATTAAGTATCTAGCAGTATCTAAATAATTCTTTTCATCTTTTTGTTTAACTTTAGCTGTTTCTGATTCAGTTAACTGTTCTTGCAATTCTGTAAGTTGACCAGTGGCCACACCTGTTGTGAACTTGTCATCTGATAACTCATCTATTTCATTTTGTTTATTTTTAATATATTTTTTTATTTCTATAATAGATGTTTCAAAACGGTTAATCAATAATTCTTTTTCTCTTATTACAATCATTGTTTCGTTTATTTTAGCTAGTCTAGTTTCAGTAGTGGTAATTTCTTTTACTAACTGACTCATTGCACTATCAATTTCAATGACCTTGTTTTTCTTTTTATCAATAATACTTGTTTTAAATGCCTCGTCAATAGTCTGTTGACAGGTAGGACAATCATTATGTGTTTCAAAAAATTGTAAATCTTTCTTATGTTTACCACAAGTATTTTCTAACTTTGCCTCCATATTATGAAGTTGTTTATACTTATTATTTATTTTAGTTTCATCTATTATTTCATTCTGTAATGAAGCTTTTTCAGTTGATACTCTATCTATATCCAATTGATAGTTATCTATATCAGTTTGTGCTTTTTGTTTTTCTAATATTTTTTTATCAATGGATTGTTGATTGTTACCACTTATTTCTTCTATGTGTTTCTTTTGTGAATCTATCTTACCTTCAATTAATTGAGAATTAAAATCTGTTTGTTTGATTAAGTCATCTTGTGATTTAACTTTTTCCCTAAACATTAAATTCATTTTAGAAAATATTTCTATATCTAATATTTCTTCTACAACTTGTCTTCTATGTCTTGCTCTTAATTGCATAAAAGGAACAAACGAGGCATTACCTAATATAACAACTTGTGTGAATGACCTAAAGTTTAATTTTAATATTGTAGATTCTAAATGTTTTTGATAATCTCTTTGAGCAGCATCTTGATTTAACATCACACCATTACACCATATCTCAAATATGTTAGGCTTAATGCCTCTTATAATCTTGTATTGATTTTGACCAATGATAAACTCTACCTCTACAACACAATCTTTTTCATTAATACTATTGACCATCTGTTCTTTTTTAATACTTCTAAAGGCTCTTTGAAATAGACCAAAACATAATGCGTCAAGCATGGTTGATTTGCCTGCACCATTCTCACCAACAACCAATGTCTTTGATGATCTATCTAATTGTATTTCTATGAACTGTTGACCTGTTGATAGAAAGTTTTTATATCTTACTTTTTTAAATATTATCATACTTCATTACCCCATGCATCCCAACCAGCAAATTTTTGTCTGGCAAATAATTCTATTCTAGGTAGATCACCGCATAATTCAACTATGTCATTTCTTGTTCTGTCTGGTTTTCTACTATGTTCTCTACGTTGATCTATAACTAATTGTGCTACAGATTTACTAACTCTTTTTGGTTTACCTTTTGTTGCAAGTAAACACATTTCTGGATTACATCTTGTCCAATATCCTAAACCTGTAAACATTCCCATATTAGTTTTGTTTGATTTTGCCCATGTAAATCCTACTGTCTTGTATTTGAATCCCCATGCGTCAATGACTTTAAATGCTTTTTCTAATAATGGGTCAGTAACCCATATTAACAATACACAATCTTTATCTGCTATTTCTTGTACAGGCATATTACAAATATCTTCTAATGACATACAATCATAATGTTGAGTGGCATTTCTACCTTCTCCTTTTTCACTTCTTGATTTAAAATGCCATGGTGGATCAGCATAGATTATATTATATTTTTTATTCGGCAGTGATATCACTATCTTGAGCCTCCACAAATGTTTCTTTAATCATATTCTTTAATTTATCTTTATCTAAATCAACTGGTAATTGATCTACATAATTATTAACAAGTGTCATTGTATCTTCTGTACCTTCTACAACATCATCACTTACTAGATTAGCATTAAGGTCGGAGTAATCTTCTAGTATTTTTAATTCATGTACTGTAATTTTATTATATAGTCTATCAAGTAATCTATCAAACATTTCATTGTTCTTTTTAGATACTACAATGAGTTTAACAAATTTATTATTAAAAGGACTTATATCAAAGTCATCATAATTAGTTTCGGTATCATTATACATTAACTTTGAAAATATAGTATTTGGATTAGGTATTGCTTCTATCTCTCTTGTTTCAGTATCAAATATATGAAAGTATTTTTGTTGACCATAATCTGACCATGTCATTTCATATTGAGCACCTAAATAAAATATTTGACCATCATCACTCTTTGTATGAAAGTGACCACTAAATGTCTTATCAAATCTTTTTACGATACTCTTATCATATCCGTGTGTTTGTGTTATGTTCTCGTGCATATAGAAACCATTTAAATCTAAATGGGCCATGCATACATCAGCCTTTGCTGTGTTTAATATATCAAAAGATTGTTGTTGATTTTCTGGATTGATCCAAGGTAACATTAATATATTTAAACCATCAAAATTAACTACTTTAGGTTCCTCATATATCCAAGGTTCGTTGACCCCATCGGGCGCCGTACATAACTGTTGTAGAGCATTTATGCTGTTTGTATTTTTAAAGTATATGTCGTGATTACCTATTAGAATATGGGTATCAATTTTTTTGTCCCATAGTTTTTGTAAGAATTTCTTTTTGAAAGTATCAGCAATTCTAAAGTTAATATATTTTCTTCTATCAACCACATCACCTAAATGAATAAGTGTTTTGATGTTGTGTTTATCCAGATATGGGAAAAATACTTCTTCATAGAATTTATGTAAGAAGTCATCAAATATAATACTATCGTTTCTCACACCGAAGTGTGTGTCATTCAGTAGGGCTATTTTCATACTTGTCTAATTATGTAATTTCTTTTTTTTCTTATTATCTTTTGGTTTTGTTTCACTTGCGACACTTGGGAATACATTCTTTTTTAAAAACTCTAACATTTGATTTTTGTATTGAGCGTCATCACCAGTTAATGAATCTAACATCATTTCGGTATCTGAATTTGCAATTAACTTTGCTTTAACATCCTGTTGTTTTTTTTCTTTTTGTATTCTTCTAATAAAAGCATAGTATATTATTTGTGTAAAATATGCAAATGGATTATTACTTTTGTGAGGATCAAAATTACTCATATATTGTAAGCAATTTTCTATACCATCTGAAATCATATCATCTCGATAAGTATAGTTTATAAAATTCGGTCTGTAAGACAAGTGATTAGCAATCTTTAAAAAACATTCACCAATGTAATTTGTTATCTGTGGTGCTTTTCTTTTTTTCTTTTCTGCAATCTCAAGCAATGAACGGTATTCGGTCATAGCATGAAGAAACTTTTTATTATCTACATAATGAGGTTTCAACTTAGCTTTGCTTGTTTTTGTTTTAACTTTGCTTGTTTTGCTTGTTTTCATTTTATTCATTATAATTTTCTTTCTTGTTATATAAAGTATTATAACATTTTTATTATCAAATGTAAAGCAAGTTGCACGGTAAACTATTCCTACAGGTTGCTTGACGAGCCTCAAAATCTGTGATAAAATGACTATGTAGTCGCTTGAGAAAAGCTCCTAGCTAGCAACTTAAATAAATTATTAATGGATAGTTTTCTTACTATATAAGTCTATAAGATCTTCTTCTGTCCAACCTACATTATCATTTTCGCTATTTACCGCTTGATCAAGTTTATCAGCTATATGATATATCTTTTCAATTTCTCGAGCAGACAACGGAGCTTTTGCTTTGGCATCTTTATTTAATTTTGCTAATATTACTTCGTAATAGTTTGATATGTTTTTATCTGCTTTAGCAATTACTAATACTTTATCTCTAGGTATAACATACTGTTTATCAGTTGTATATAACATCCAAGGTGCCAATACAGAATCATCTTTAATACCGAACCCACTATCTCTTTGTACAGTTTGAAGCTCTAATGCGTCTGAGATTCTTAAAAAATCTTTATCAACCGTTATACTACCCATAAGAGTTGTGCTGTCGGTTAATTTAATTATACGATAATCTGTTTTATTAGCCATATTACTATTTAGTCTTTTAGGTTAACGTTGTGTATTTCATATTCAAATTCTTACTTTCTTTTATTCATAAACTCTGGATAAGCATTGCCAGTACCTTCATACATATCAGAGCCAACAAGTTCTTCTTCTTTGCCTACCCTAATACCAATTGTCTTGCCTAGTATAAACCACACCGCATATGATGTTGTAAACACAAAGCCACCGATAATACCAATACCATATAGTTGTGCTAGTATTGTTCCATCAATGTTAAAGATAGGAACTAATAGTAATCCAATTATACCTGCAATACCGTGTACAGAAATAGCACCAACTGGATCGTCAATTCCCCACTTCTCAAGTAAAGTCATAGAAACTGGAATTAAAATTCCACCTAATAGTCCGTATAGTATTGCAAACTCTGGACTTGGTGATAGGGGGTCAGCAGTAATAACAACTAGTCCTGCTAATGCACCGTTTAGTGTTACGTTAAGTACAACTCGTTTTGTCCATAGTTTAGATACAATCATTGCACCTAACAATCCACCTGAGGCAGCCATGTTAGTGTTTACAAAGATTTTACCTAATGCTTGTGCATCAGATATAGTATCAAATTTTAATTGTGATCCTCCATTAAAGAAAAACCAACCAAGCCATAGGATTAACGTACCTAGTGCAACCAGTGGCATATTGTTTCCTGGAATATTCTTTGGATTGCCATGTTTATCATACTTGCCATCACGAGGTCCAATTAATAATACAGCCGCAAGTGCCGCACTTGCACCAGCCATGTGAACAATGCCAGAACCAGCAAAATCAATAAATCCTAGTCCACTTAAAAATCCACCTCCCCAAGTCCATTGACCTTCTAGTGGATAAATCACTGCCGCAAATACTGTTGAGAATATCAAGAATGACCATAACTTTTTACGTTCTGCCACTGCTCCTGAAACAACAGACATTGCAGTTGCAACGAATACCATTTGGAAAAAGAAATCAGCATAGATGGCATGACCTTCTGGCTCAACCCATCCATACATAATTTTATAACCGCACAACAAGAACGCAATACTTGCTACTGAAAACAATGCTACGTTCTTGGTTAATATTTCTGTAACATTTTTGGTTCTTACTGAACCTGCTTCAAGAGCAGTAAATCCTGCCGCCATCCACATAACCATTGCACCTGATATCAAAAAGAATACTGTGTTTAATGCATAGTCTAATTCGTTCATTATTTATCTCCTTCTATTTTTTCTTTTAGGTTAACGTTGTGTATTTCATATTCAAATTCTTCTTCGGTATAGATATTGATTCGTTCTTGGAAGTGCTTAAGTGTGTAATTCTCTTTAGACTTATAAGTTAAGTCATCTGATATATCATATAAAGTGGCATTGACTTTATTATCACCTAATCTTAATCCTCTACCAATAGATTGTAGATTTCTTATTCTACTTTTAGATGGACTTGCAAAGATTATATTGTGTAGATTTTTAATATTAATACCAGTAGAGAATGTTCCATAACTTGCTACAATAATGGCATTGTTTTCTGTTTCAACTATTGCCCGAGCCTTCTCTCTTTCTTCTGTATCAACTCCACCATATATATAAAAAACCTTTCGGCCTTCTTCCGCTTTGTCTTGAATGTTTTTATATAAATCTTTACCATGTTTCTCTACTAATTGAAATAGAACTAAAGTGTTGCCTTTTAGTTTAAGTGTCAAATTACGAATAAAATTATTTCTAGCTTTACTTGATACTAGATAATCTATTTCATCTTGATACTTACCTTTTGATATAATCTTGGCATTTGCCTCACTATGTTTAAGTATTAGACATCTCACAACAAGATTACTTAACTGATTTTTGTCCATAAGCTTTTTTGTTGTGGTTACTTTATTTACAGCACCGAATAGTCCTTCCAATACTAACTTGTGTGTATGAGCGCCATCTAATGTTCCTGTAAGACCAATACGATATTTACAATCAGTAAGTTTAGTCATAATTTCTGTTAATGATTTAGATTTAAATAGATGTGCCTCATCACCAAATACAACACCGAATTGATTAAAGTATTCTTTCGGTAACTTATATAAACTTTGCCATGTAGATATTAACACTTTCTTATCGGTTTGATTAGAGTATCCACTATATAATCTATGACAATATTTCTTTACATTCCAACCATATGATTCAAAATCGGTATACATTTGTTCCACTAATGATGTTGTAGGAACAATTAAAATTATTCTATTGTTGTGTTGCTCTTTGATTAGATGTGTGTAGTAACGGATCAAGGAATATATGATGAATGACTTACCAGAGGCAGTAGGACTCACTAGCAGCGCCCTATTTCGTTTTAAACTATGATATATAGCGTCTATCTGATAATCTCTTGCTTCAAATTTCTGACCTAAACTATTCGAAAATTTAGTTACCGTTTCTTTATCAACCTTGTTATCTATCTCTACATCTTTACCAGATACTATATTGTATCCTCTTTCTTCAGCAAATGCCTTAATGTAAGGATATAGTCCAAAGTATATCTCTTTTGTCTTTTGTGAAAACAATCTTATCTTACCATCCCACATACGATTCCGAAATGCGGGCATAAATTTGTATCCTGGTACATAGAAAGTAAAGAATTCAGATATCTCTCGTTGTACACTAGGGTCACACTCTACCGTAATGTAAACTTCGTCTTTTTTTTCTATGATTAGAAGATTAGAATTGTCCTGATTGAAATTCATGGTGTTCACCTACTCGTCCTTTTAATTGTATATTCCATGATATACTTATACGATCTCTCGTTGACTGATTTATAGGAACCCAATGTACTAGCCATGAAGGAAATATTATGATTCTATTTGTTTTAGATTGATAATTTAATAAACTTGCGTTGTTTGAATCTGTTTTAATCCTACTAGGTTGTATAACGTGTGCAGCTGGTCTTGGGTCCTGAAAAGTAATACCAGATGTTTCTTCGGCGTCTAAATAAAAAACTCCACTTAAAAAATTATTTGAATGAGTATGTGGTTGATGAGTTTCACCAGGCTTTAATACATTAGCCCACATATCAGTAATTTGTATTCCGTCTACCTTATATTGTAATTGGTCAATTATTTGAAAAGCAGATTTACTTATATCTATTAAAAAATATTTAAATACTTCATTCTCGTGTAAGTCGTGACCTGATTGCCAATTAGGTTTTTGACTTCCTCTATACATATTATTAACTTCATCTTTCATAGTGTGAACTTTATCAATATCAATGTAGTTATCTTTTATAAAAATATGTGTAGGAAAGACTTGTTGAATATCTTTTGATTTGATTTTAAAAAAATGTTTATTAGTCATTAAATTGCTCCACTAGTAAACTTTTTCCATTCTATAGCGTTTTTAATTAAGAATGTTCGATTGTTAATACTTCTTAAAACCTGTTCAAGGTACTTAACGATTTGATTTTGGTAAGCAACTTTTTGATCTGCTCTTTGTAAATCTGAATCTGAATCCATATAGATATGTACATCTGACTTTAATACTTTTATATCAAAAGGTTTTAATGCATATACAGCAGCGTCTGCTTTACCTGTATAGTATTCCCATTTATCTCTTAACATAGTCTTATGTTCATATTCCGATTTCTTTAATAGTAAAGAAAACTTATTAAAATATTGTAGGTACTTATTATGTAATAAAGGTATCTTAATTGATTCAGCGTCTAATTCTGTATCATCTAATTTAAAATCTCTATCTACCGATTGTTGTAATTCTTCTAATGTCATGTATATATTATATCACCTTTTTGATTAATTGTAAAGCATTTGTACCATTTTTTTATGAGGTCTGACCTTGTCTTGATTGCCTATTACCTAGGCAGACGGCCGTATTGATTCATGTTAAAGTATTCATCAAAAGTCATCCTATATATTGTTTAGTATTATAACTGTACTATTTCGTAATGCATATAATTAAAACTTGCTGCCACTTGTATGTAATCTATATCACTTGCCTTAACATCATAAGATATTGATCCTAATGATATCGGAAAAACATTTTGGAATCTTATTTCAGTCTTAGCAATGTTCTTACTATTTAGAATTGTTAAAGTTGCGTCTGAATACATACCGCCTTCAGAAAGCGGTTGTTTAATAGATGTTCCTGTTGCGGTTGAACTTGCAGTTGAACCTGGAAATCTATCAGCACCTGTTGCTTGTAAAGCAGAAAATTGAGAATGGTCTTGTGGAAATCCTAGACCGGTAATCCAATCGTGCAACTCTTTATAGTTATTTAAATTTTCATCTACTAGAAACGATACATCTAAAGTTTGATATGTAACTTTATCACCAATACCTGCAATGTCTTTTAATGGTGTTTCAAAACTAGTTGAACCTAGAGTAATACCAGGTACATTTGCAGTCTGTATAAAAAACTCTACTTCTGGTAGTTTAGACATTTTAAACCTAAATTGTATTCGACTTGCATAGTCCATTACACTCGGTTGTCTAAGATTTATATTTGTTTCTGTCATATTACTATTTATACGATACCTTATACCCTTTATGTTGAGTTGATTTATGTTGTGCAACCTTAGTTAAATTGCCTTGATCTAATTTGTTTTGTCTTGAAAACTCTAATAGATTTACTATATCAAAAGTGTTACCTTTAGGGTCTGTGATAGTATAGGCTTTTTGTCTTAATTCTCTAGTGACTTGTTTCTGATGGTCTGATTGAGGTCTACCTATTCCAGCTTTTGCTATATTTTTTCTATGTTCTAAGGACATTTTCTTTCCTGTCCAGTGTGCAAATCTACTTAGATCACCTTTATGTTTTTTACCTATACGATTTTCTGCATTATGTTTATGTACTTCTCTTAGCATTTCTTCTTTACCTATGAGTCCAGACAAACCTTTATATGCTAATTCATCTTTCCAATGTCCACCTAATTT
>Ga0209192_10002404_pt1 | contig 13515 bp, 23 predicted proteins | sample ArcticOcean_MG_C_11_FD_187433 | JGI IMG/M metagenome (GOLD analysis project Ga0209192, IMG submission 187433) | Marine microbial communities from western Arctic Ocean - ArcticOcean_MG_CB2_154 (SPAdes) (version 2) | ecosystem: Environmental > Aquatic > Marine > Oceanic | place: Arctic Ocean... | reverse complement strand
CTCAAGTGCACGAGGTACAACAAGTGCGAACTGAGTAACAGCAGTGATCTGACGACCATTGTAGGTCTGCAAGTTAGCAGCCTCAATAGCGTCCTCTAGTGAGTCAAGAGTTAGCACTGGGTTTCCAGCAAGCAAGTTCTGGTTTCCAGACTTGAAGTTAGCGGTGTTTAGACCGCCAGTAGCAACAAGCTGCTTGGTAACTTCTTCGTCTTCTTTTCCAGCAGCCTTTAGGGCTAGCTCGATAGGTAGACGCTCTAGTAGACCAATCTGACCGTCGTTGACGATTGACTCCCATGAGAAGCGAATCCTCTGTCCAGCCTTCTTGACCTGCATTGTCTGCTCGGTTACTGAGAACCAGCCAGCAGTTGGGTACTCGTCGTACTCGCCTACTGTTGGAAGTGAGCCTTCACGGAAGGTGTCACCTTGGTTGTCTTCTCCAGCGTCGTCATACTTTAGAGCTTGGAAGGTTACAGGACGGAAGTCGTCAACAACCAATGAGGTTGCGAACTTGTCCCAAACCTGAGGAACTGCTTCGTACTCTTCAAGCATAATCTTGTTTAGAGTTGGAACTAGAAGCTCTGGTAGGTCGCTGGTAGCGATACCTTCCTGAAGCCTTAGCTTGTCCTGACGGTCTCCCCTTAGGGCACCTTCAAGAAGCTTGGCTGCTTCTACGTGGCGTGAGTTAATTGTAGTCATTTTCTATTCCTTCTCCGACTAGACTGTCTGCATCAAACGGACGTGAACTACAGAGGTACCGAGCTTTGTAACGTGACCAATAACCTTGTTGCTGTTAGTGTCGCCTACTGTAGCAACGATTCCTGAAGTGCCGTCAGCGGCACCGTAAGCTACGTCTCCAACTGCAAGTGTTGAATCAGCTGTCTCTGTAAATGCGAATACGCCGCTCATCTGTACTGTCGCATAGGTGGCAGCGTCTTCACCTGTGACTGCATCATTTTGTGCTACGCCAACTAGTCGTCCGACCTGCACAAGCTTACCGGAGGTAACTGTTGAGTGCACTGGAAGAACTAGCTCGCTAGCCTTTGTGTAAATCTCGTTAGTAGACATTTACTATTCCTTACTTTCTCTTGATGCGCGACACAACAGCGTCAAACTCATCGGTGGTTGAAGAAGCTTTCGCCTCGTGGACAACACCCTTTGTGTCAGCAGCGCTAGCTGCCTCAGAGACGGTCTGTGCGATTGAGTCAGCGTAAGCCTTCTCCTCCACGATCAGCTCGTCAACACTCTTGGTGTTAGTTTCGGACTTCATTGCCTCAGCTACACGCTGTAGGGCAATTTTTGGTAGTCCTGATTCGTTGAACTTTTCTGCAACCTCTACTGGATCAACCGCAGGAGCTTCTTCCTCCACGGCCTCATTTTCAGCAGGAGCTGCAGCCTCTACTAGAACCGATACCGATTCGCGCAGAGGAGCCAAAGCGTCAACGAGGGTTTCTTTAAGATCAGCAATTGCGACCTCAAATTCTTCCTTGGTAATTGACATTTCGTTTCCTTCCGTTTCGGATTCCGCTACCATGTTGGCAACGTCACCATTATTTCTGTAACTTTCAAGCAGGGCGACAAACTTGCCACCTGCTCCAGCTACGGTTACCACATCGACACTTGTTAGTGGGTCTTCCACCAACGACTCGATGATCGGTCCTTTTCTCCCATCAGCTTCGCCCATAAAAGAGTTGCCCATTGCGTGAATGGACAAGCCAACGTCGTCAGCCATTTCCTTAATGATTGGTGCGTAGTGAGAGTAAAATTCTACTTCTGCGTAGAGCGAGCCTTCTTTAAAGTAGGCATCTCTGGTCAACTTTCCAGCCAGCTGATGGATATCACGTTCTGGTCTATCGTTAGACTCGGTGATTGAGGGGTGGTTCATGAAAACTTTTGTGCCCGACCTAAAAACACCCGGTCCGTATTGTGCAAGCATATCTGAGCCGTAATAGCCAGATGAACCCCAGCCAGACTCAATAACCTTGACACGCCACTTGTTTTTGGTTTCTTTAGCATCAAAGCCAATGGACTCAGAAAGCTTTGTAGTCATATCACTCCGTAACAGAATTGTCTATTAGAAATGATACCATACAGCGATATTATGCCGTCGGATCGTTGTCAGCGTCACGCAGGTCATTTGCGTTATCTTGCATTGAACCTACCGCTCCAGAGTTGCCTTGACCGGGTATAGCACTTGAGTTTCCGTCAGAGGTATCAACGTAAGGGTCGTCCGTGTCTGGAACCGTATCGTGCATCTTTGGAATATCAAGAGTCTCAATAACTGCTGCACGGTACTCATCGTCCCAAATCGCATTTGTCTCACGAGCAAGAGCAAGAGCCTGCATTAGTCGCTGAGATGGCTCAACCTCAATCTTGGGCCAAGCTATGTCATACTCACGAGAGCCCATCCAGCTGAGGACACGGTTGTAAAACCCAGTCCAGATTGCCTGACGTGATTCCATAGCTTTTACGGTAGGAGCGTCTAGGGTCTGTGCCGTTCCGTAAGCACCTGAGCTTCCGGGGTCGCTAAGAAGTGCAACAACTGAGACCTCTAGCGCAGACGCAACCATTGAAGCTAGTGGTCTACCTGTGCTTAGGTCTACATTGTTCCCACGAGGTAAGGAAGACATCTCCATGCCATCGCCCATGACTGCCGTTGATCCTGCAGTCGAAGGAGTTGCAATTGAAGCTGCTGCTGCGGTAGCGCCAACCTTAGTCTTTGACCTAAGCTGCCAAGCAAACATAGCCAGAGACTTTAGTAGACGTGAGCCGTCCTTTAGGTACTCGTTGTAAGCGTGAGCCCAAGGCAGTGCTGGCAATGCATCTGGAGTTCCCCAGATGCGACCTGCTCTGCGGTTAACTCGGCTGTAGAACATGGTCTTGTTTGTGTCAACCGGCTGGTTCTGAATCTTAGAAGCATAACGACCACGAGGGGTGTAAGTGTCTACTGGATACCAAACCTCTTTGGAGACTAGGCTCTCAGTGTTAGTCGGAAAGTCAATGTCAGTCCGGTTCCAAGTCCTGCGGATGTAAAGAATACGCTCGCCATCGTCAGGGTCTGTCACAGCACCAGTAATCTCGTTGAATGGAATCCTTTGTAGCTCCTTAGATACGTTGTCACCAAGGATAAAGAACTGACCATCAGTAAAGTGGCTACGCTCATTAATCATCTGAGCATCTGGGCTAAATAGAACATCTTGGTTCTGTGAGTTCTCAATAAGCCTGCGAACACGAGGTGGCTGGTCACCGTAGGTTACTCCACGACCAAAGACATAGCTAGTACGCATTGCAGAGCCACGCTTCAAAAGCGGGTTACCCTCTGACATCTCACGAATCTTAGAAGCCGAGACATGAAGCTGATTTAGAGTAAACCCGTTCTGCCCGTAGTGAGTTCCAATGGGATTCCAGCCATCATCGTCAAAAGCAATGATTGCTTGCGCCATTGAAGCGTAAGATTCTCTAAGCAGTTCGTTTTCAGCTGCTACAGCCTCAAACTGTTGTAAAAAGTCGTTAGAACTCATGTAAAAACCCTTAAAAGTCGATTAAAAACAGTCTACCATGTCCAGCCAGAGAAGAATGGGTCCTGAACAGTCATGACTTCAGGGTCTGTAAAGAACTTGTCACCTATCTTTTTATCCCTGTAAGGGCTGTCAAGCAGGTAGTTCAAGTCCACGGTTGCGTACACAGCAGCATCAAGACTGTCAGGGGACTTGATTCCCCTAGATCGCATATCGTCTTTAGACTCAATTTGGATTGAACCAAGCTGAGAGAACTTGTACTTAAGCACCATCATCTCGTCAAAGAGTTCTTTGTCGTCTGGGTCAATGTCAATCTTGCCAGCAAGCATCTGCTCACGAAGTGAGTCAAAATTATAAGCACGAGCGTTGTACCAGCGTGTGCGATCTGGGCTTGCTGCTGAACCCATCATTGAAATTACCGTGTATTTGTTTTCAGCTAGAACTGCTAACTGGTCAATTACAGGACCTCCAAGACCAGCGCCGTCAACTCGGACCTGTCTTGCTCCTGTTTCAATAGCGGCTTGGTGAACACGGTTTGCAGACTCCACAGAGGTAGCCTTGCTCCATCTGGCGTACCTGCGTAGGTTGCCTTCGTTGTTTAAGTAGATTACGCTATCGTCTTCACCGAAGCGAGCAAGGTCAACACCAAGAACAACGTCCTTCTCGGAGTCTTCTTCAATCTCTGTATCCATACCCACGTCAATTGCCTGCTGGCTAAAGAAAGCGGTATCGTCTTCATCTGGGAACTCGCCAAGTACCTTTGACTTAAATCGTGCAGAGTCCTCACCCCAAGCGATCTTCTGCCTGTTGACCCAAGAAGGTTGAATCAGAAGCGGCTTTACATCTTCTGGTACGAACTCCCCTGTAAAGTTAGGGCTATCATACGCCGATATAGAAATCTTGTTCCAAGTTTCATCTTCCCTAAAGATTCTATGAAACTCAGTACCTCTTCTATCGGGGTTACCAATTGCAAGGACCCTCGAGTCCGCAGAAGTTGTAACAGCCTCAGCTGCTGTATAGAGGTCAGCAGGGATACCTCCTGCTTCATCGAGAATAACAAAAACAAACCTCCGGTGGATACCTTGGAATGCAGAAACAATATCCGTATCTGAAGGTCGTCTTCCGAATCCAACAAGCGTTCCGAACTCATCATTTAGCTTCCATTCCTCAGATTGGTTGATGTGCCCGGGAAGGTTGAACCCTCTTATAGCTGCTGCTTTGTAATTATCTTTTAGTTCTCGAAAAAGCACTCTGGCGATCTGCGGGTAAGTAGGTGCAGAACAAATCATTGCTACTTCATAAGGGTCATGAGTTGCAACCCACCAAGCACCAAGGATACCAGCAGTTGCACTCTTACCAGCACCGTTACAGCTAACAACTGCTGTGTGAGTGTTCTCAACAACGCTTTTTCCAATTTCGGCCTGCTTGGACCACATATGCTTACCAAGCACATCACTAGCCCATGCAACAGGGTCGTTTAGGTAAATTGAGTTCTTGCTCCTTTTGCGAAGCTCACCAACTACACCATCTATTACGTTTTCTATCATTTATCGGTTGAGTAGAACCCATCCCCTTTAAAATTGATAACTGGGGAGCTAAACCCCTTTGACATCTCTTTAGCGCACTTAAAACACAGTATTACTGGCTTGGTCTTGATTGGGTGTGTAATTTCAATGCTGTGACCGCAAACACACTTGTAATCGTATAGTGGCATTAGTCTCGGTCCTTTTCTATCTCGTACTTAGCCTTTAGTAGACCTTGGCCCACAAGCTCGTCTAATTCATTCTTATTTATTTCTGGGTATCGCTCTGAGAGCTCTCCCTTTGCAAAGTTCAGCGCAGAGTCCATTGCCCGTAGCAAAATCCGCTCTTGGTACTCTGTGAGCTTGATTATGTCTATGTCTAGCTGTGTGCGCTCTGAGTCTAGCCTCTTGCCAATCTCCTGAAGCACCTTTAGTAGCAATCGTGCGCTGTCTTCGTCTTGTAGCTGGACAGCTCGATCCGTAAGGCTTTCCTTTAGGTCGTTGAGTTCGTGTAGCAAAAGCTGGCGGCGTTCCACCTCTGACCAGATGTCTCTGCGTGAGAGCATCTGCTTGACGTGCATCACGGCTTGCGCAGCAGGAACACCTGTAAGCTGCTCCATCTCGTCTCCGCTTTTACCGGAGGCTGCAGCCCTCATCAGGGTTTCGTCTAGTAGTGAGACTTCATTTTGTGACATATGACTATCTTAGTCGACTTCTTCTTCAATAGAGCGGGCTTCAAGCCCCAGATGGTCCATGATATCGTCTAGCTTTGAGTCAATGAGCCCTAAGTGCATCATCATGGCGTAGGTCAGCTCAAATACTTCTTCAAGGCTGTATGGTGTCTTTTGTGGTTCGGAATCCTCTGTTAAACCTCTTGACATTGGTTTTCTCCTATTTTTGTGCGGAAAATTTTTTAAAAATAGCTTTTCGGGCTAATTTGATCCAGCTTGAACTGTTTGGATAGCTTCGGAGATAATATCTAGGCTATCTGCGTCCGAATCCATCTCGAAGTATTCCATTTGGAGCGTTCCCTCTTCATCGAACACATGGACAGACCACACATCTGCGTCTCCGGCTATCTGTGCGGGATCGAAGTTCTCCAAGACGAAGGTTAGCTCTTCGCTGCCTTGGTCAACCTTGATGGTTATCTCATTCATGGGATTATCCTATCACGCAGGTGGAAAGTTCTGAAAGTGAAATAAATTGCATACGGTTGTGGAAAGGGAACATATAGTAGAAAACGCCGAATAAAATGATTTCTTTCCGTCTCCACTTGGTAGTATGTGCGCCATTTTGGCGCTCCTTCTAAGTTGGGGCGATGGAGCGAAGCGACTGTGGCGAAGCCACCGCCCCAAAAAAATTAGGGGGGTCATTTCAGAAATTCACCGGCAAAAAGAAACCCCCGATTGCTCGGGGGCTTCTTCGTTGCTCTGGGCTCAGTGCTTCCAAACTTCTAGCCAATTCAGAAACTTCTCTAGGTCTGGCTCCCGAAGCAACCAAAACAAAGGCTTACCGCTCGCAACATAATCAACTATCGACCGAGCAACCGCAACCCTAGACAAGTGCAAAATTCCGTTGTCGGTAGACCTGAAGCTTCGGAACTCGATTGTAGCTTTTAGGCTCGTGGTCGGTCTGCCGTTCGGGTCTTCTCGGTCGGCTTCCTGATACCTCGCCAAGTAGTTCAGGATTCCGCTGGCGTTCACGCTTGGGCGCTGGCGAAATTCGCCTAGGGCGATTCGCTCGATTTCGTTGTCGCTGGCGTGGTCGTTGTAGGTGTCTTCATCGGCACCAAAGGCGTTCTCCCATTGCTTCATTGCATAAGTCCCAAGCCTTACAACTGAAGCTATTTGCCTAATGGTCAGGTCTCTTGAATCTATGTGGGTATGAAAGCCCCAGTTCTGCTGGGACTCTCCTACATCATCGCCGCTGTCGCAATTCTCGCACCACCCTTCTTCGGCTTCACACTCGCAGTTGTGGCAAAAATATTCTTCGTAGTCTGACGGGCGCTCGGTTAGCTCGGCGCAATACTCGACAAAGCCCCGTGGCTTGGCGATTAGACACGGCATCAAAGCTACCTCATTGTGCCCACTAGCTCGGCATTGGTTTCGGTTAGCTTGGCATTGGTTACAACCGCAAGAGTGGGCGCACTCTCGGCACTCACATTTATTGTCGCCCCAATTATCGGCATCTTTTACGGTCGGGTCTGTCTTGGTTTCAAACACCCCATTATCTATTAGCTTCGTTAGGAATTGCCCCGCCCTTGGGTGTTCGATTTCGGTGCCCCAATACCTGACGGTATTGCTTTCGCCTACTGAACCACCTCGGTCTTCGATGTTGGCTAGTCGGACTAGTGTCGCTTGGCTTTCGCTCAAGGTTTGCATTGTGTCTCCCTCGTTCTGGTGTAGCCGATTTAGCTACTAGGTAAAAGCTAGTGGATTTTCCTAGCTTTCTCAAGCTCTTTTTTTGGGCGTGTTGGAATCTCAATTTCCGGAATTTTGGAACCCCGTTCCATAATCGAACACTTGTTCGAATAACGATCGTGATTCGAACATTTGTTCGAATAGGATTTTGCCTCTTTTTTTTTTGGCGCTCAAACTTTTGGAGAGTATGGCGACCTTTTGGAGAGTGGGGGGATTTTTCAGAATTGCGGGGGATTTCCCTAACCAGCACACTGGTGTCGGCGCTCGCTGTTTCTCTTACCACACTTTGCCAGATTTGTCAAGCCTCAATATTTTGGAGAGTATGAGCCAGTTTGACATTCTGGGGCAATTATGGTATGTCGCATTATGTCCACCCCTGTCTGGTGGGTATTTTCAAAAAAGATTCATCAACCTACTTGACAACGCTATGTTGCTGTGTAATACTTATGGGTAAGACAGATATTCGGAAAGAGACGAGAGGTTATACATATGACTACTATTTCAGAGCTAAACAGCTACACCACCCCACTAGGGTTCAGCACAACTAAGTTCAGCAACCTAGTAATGCTAGTCGAGCTAGTCAACGGCGAAGTCACTAAAGACCATACGAATACTCGTTACTACAATATGCGAGACTTCACTTGGTCATACGATGACCTACAACAGCACCTGCTCATAGACATCGAAGAGTCAACCTATGACGGCGAAGCTTGGACTAAGCGCCCCCTAACCACTCTGGAGGTCGCCTAAGACCACCTTCACGCTGGTTTGGAACGACGGCACCGGTGATTACCCACAACTGAAGTTCTATGGCACCACGCTCCCTACTAGCTACAGCACAGTAGAGGAAGCCAGTAAGGCGCTCGAAGAGCTGTCGTGGCTCTACTCGATCGATACTTCAAAAATTTTCATCATAAATTTGTCATAAATTTCTTCAAAAAAATCAGCCAAAAAAAGCTGACAAAAAAGCTTACTGGTGGGTGACTCTTACCCCCCTTGAACACCCCCTCGTTCACTAGGGTCGCTCACCAGTTTGAAAACTTTTTCCAGAATAAACTTGACATTTAGCTACATAGCATTATAGAATAAAGACAGTTACAAACACGAGCTACCACAATCCAGTGGCAGTCTCAACCAGTCGGGTTACACCGGCAGTAAGGAGTTACATATGTGTGGAATTGGAGGATTTAGCCTATCAACAACATCAAACATCAACCCAAGGTCGCTATCTAATGCCCTGCTCTCAGAGCTAGACATTCGTGGTAATCAGGCATCCGGTTATGCTTTCAGGTCACCTGCATCACAGGGTGTCTTCAAGAAGGCTGTATCAGGCGCTCAGTTATCTATGAAGCCTATGTCTCGCAAGACTACGGATGCAATCTTGCACACACGGTTCGCAACACACGGTTCAATTAGTGTGCCTGCAAACAACCACCCTGTTCAGTCGCCTGACAAGTCCATCGACTTAGTTCACAATGGTGTTATCTATAACCACGAGCTAATCAGGACAGAGATAGACGAGCTGAACAAGCTACCGGAAGTAGACACCTCAGTTGTTCCTGCCATCCTTCAGGAATACGACAGAGACTTCGACAAGCTCAATATGATAGACGGCGATGCCGCTGTTGCGTGGCTAGACAGGAACGACTCAGGCACTCTCTGGGTTGCTCGTATCAGTCACTCTCCATTGTTCATAGCACAACTGGAAGACGGCAGTTTCATATTCGCTTCTACAGAGTCAATCCTGCTCAATGCACTTGACAAAGTAGAACTGACACCCGTTTACTGTGAGCCTGTTCCTGAGCGCACACTTATCGGAATCCGCAACGGTCGTATGGACATAGTTCGTGCAATCCCAGAGCTAGACAAACGCTTTGAGGACACCTCGTGGTATTCATACGGTAAGTATCGCAATATGACATCAGGCGGTCACAACACGCTGGGCGAGAGTCCTTCGTATGCAGAGATCGAGAGCTGGGATAGTGACTATGACTATACATACACTAACTCCGGTTCCGACCTCACTCCAAAGTATGTAGCCGTTCAATCAGCTTGGGGAGACATCCTTGTTCCTCAAGCCGAAGAATCATTCACAACATATCCGAAACTCGATGGATTTATGGTCAACGAGTATGGCGAATATTTTGACGAAATGGACGGCTCATTCATAGGTGATTTTGACGAGATGGCAGACCGTGGTTATTTCAATCACAGCCTGATTTACGACCTCTAAAAAATTACCCTGAGCCTGTCTCCATATTATTATGCTATATATTATGTTATATAATAATCTATACATATAGAGACGGTTCTAAAATGGCTCTTTTGAGCTGAGTATGTCTCACTCTTAGAGACATATTCAGCCCATTGAGCTGAGTATGTCCCAAAACCAAAAACACGACAACGCTATACACTACATAATCGGCAAAAAAAAATAGCATTTATTTTTCGATATTATGTAGCACATAGTGTTATAGTGAAGACACATTCGTTCCACTTGGGGCGATATATGCCAAAACTGACACGAATATGTCTCACCCCAAAATGAGACTTTTTAGACACAAAACGAAGAGGAGAACCCAAAAATGCAGAAGATAGATTACCCAAAAGCAGAGAACCAAGAACGCTCATTGAGTGGCATATTTTCGATTGAAACTGGTGACCTTTATGACATCATTTTTCTCGGAGACTTACAGCTCGGATTCATAAGTTGTGATGAACTTGGCAACTTTTATTTCACACCGGAGACTTCGGTGACGGAACCGTTCGCCGGTCGATCGAGTTACCAGTCGGCAATGACCGATGTCTTCACACTTATTGCTAACGACCTAGACCTAGCGATTGAGTTCACTATCAGAGTGAACCGCAAGAAAGATACATACTACGGATTGGAGTCTAAATGAAAACGATAGGGAGTTCGCTACTTATCTTGGGCAACTTGTTTATAGTTGGCATCCTGAGTCAGCCTAACCCATACCAGTTTCAATCGGCTATGGAGTCGGCAACACTAGTTTGCTGGATTGGATTCTTCAGTTTGCTTTTAGGGCTATACCGTGATACCGTAACATTACAACATAGAACAACACAGACAACAGACACAACACAGGAGGAGGACAGCTAATGTCAGAATACAAAGTTGAATGGACTAACGAACAGTGGTTCAGAGTAACTATTGAAGCCGATAGCCAAGAAGAAGCAATGGATAAGTTCTCTATGGGTGAGTATGAAAACGAACAGATGTTCGGATCAGAGATGCAGAATTCAGTAGAGATAAGAATGCTTGACGATGAGTTGGAGGAGAGCTAATGAAGACTTACTCAGCGAGAGTGTCATTTATGACCGACGAGATCGAAGCCGAAAGCCTTGAACAGGTAGAAGCTGTTTTGACAAAGCTACTCCAACAGCTCGGGGAGGTAAACACCGACCTTAGCTGGGAGGATGTTGATTGGGACATCTTTGAGGTAAACACCTACGGAAGGAGAGTCTCCTAATGAACAAAGTTGACGGATTGAACCAGACCGAATACAACGCCTTGCTACACGCTATCTGGAGATTAGATCGAGTTATCAAGGAAGCCGAGGAGTTTGATATACCAACTCCCCCAGCCACAATGCTCAAGCTAAACAAAGAGCGCGATGCACTAGAAGACATATTTGTAAGGATTTCATAATGAACTTCAAACTGGTGATAGTCGACCCCTGCATCCATTGCGGTGAGTCTACGGCTATGGGCTATGGCAACTTCGTAAACAGGATACCGGCAGAGAACGGTTGGGCTTGCCCTAACTGCGCTGGCTTTGTATGCGACCATTGCGAAGAGCAGATTTACCTAGACACAGAACACTCAATAGAAGACGGCAGATACCACTACGAGTGCCTGCCTATGACCGAAGACCTAAGGGAGATTTACTAATGACTAATGACACAACAGTAAAGTCAGCGAGCGAGACTTACCGGCTAGACAGGGTTTACTTCAACTCTGGCTACAACTATGCGCTCTCGAACATCCGATACATCATCGAAGGCTTGGAGCTATACAACAAGTCCAACAAGGAAATAGTAGCCACGATTTACAACCTAAAGGAGAAAAAATAATGCCAAACTGGGTAGACAACACACTAGATGTAATAGGTAAGCCAGAAGAAGTGAATGAGTTCATCAACTTTATGCACACCAGCAACACCATCAAGCTCTTCAATTATGAGCGCGGAGAAGACGGGACAGCTCTCAACGAGGTTCTGAAGGACTATGAGCACAGGAGCCTCTTCAACTTTCACGCTCTTCTGCCAATCCCAACTGATCCTAAGCTGTATGACGACCAGAAGCTCGACGACGGTTCAGTTATCCAGCCTTGGTATAACTGGAACATCGCCAACTGGGGAACCAAGTGGAACGCCCGTGATGTTTCCCTAGAGCGAATGGGCGAAGGCGAAGCTGTTTACAACTTCAACACCGCTTGGTCACCACCAATGCCAATCATTGACAGGTTGCGTAAGCTGTTCCCGACTATGACCTTCTTCTTCCGTTACCAAGAAGAGCAAGGCTGGGGTGGCGAAGTGACCATTCGATCTGGTTCGGTTACTCACACAGAAGAGTGGGACATCCCAGCTAACCACGCTGAGTATGAGCTTCGCCAAGGCGAGTGTATCTGTTCTTTTGAGCCTGACGAAGAGTATTGGTTCAGCGACTGTAAAGAGCTGCAGGTGACCGCAAATGAGCTATAGGTTCATATCGTATAACCAAGGTGGTCACGCCTTCGTGGAAGCCAGTAGCGATGTGTGTGAACCTTCATACACCCTACGGCTCCCGATGGAACCACTTTACTCTGACGAGGTTAGCTACATCCTCGACACCGAGGACTGGCAAGACCCGACAACCAAGGATATGCCTTGGGACTATGACGACGGGATATTCGGCAAGGAGTTCAGTTACGAAGAGTTCGTAATGGGCCAAGCGCCTAAGTTCGTCAGTTGGTGGATTGGAACTCTGCCAAACACAAGCACAAAATTTAGACTAAGGAGAAAACTATGGACAAGAAAATTGACTCACCTGCTACGCAGGTTCATTCTGCAGGAAAAGAAATAAACATTGAAATCTGGGACAGGAACGAAGAGTCCGACATCCTAGATATGACAATCACCATTTACAACGGGAATAGTGGCACAAGGGGGTTTGAATCTCTGAGCATTAGCCCAGCTGATGCGGTTCAGATCACCGGTGTGAGCATTCACAACCTAGACGGCTTCACCGAATGGTGTAGCGACTCAGAACTGCTGACAAAGAACCTGCCAGTAGGAATTCGGGCTTGGGCTACAACTGTGCTTGCTCGATACCTAAATATCGAAGCAGAGTCCCTTCACGATGTTGCAATGCTGGTAATGCGACTAAACACACTCCAGACTACAGAAAGGAAAAGCTGATGCATTACTTCGCAAGTGACGGCAACTACGGCGATTCAACTGACCTAGTTATTCTGCACACAGAAGACTGGACTCACCAAGATTGGGACTTGGTGTTTGATTGCACCGACGACGAAAGAACAAGGGTTGCTGAAAGCATAAGCAAATCAAAAAAAGCACTAAGACTATTAGGACTATAAGGAGAAACAATATGAATAATTACAAAATGACAATCAAAGGCACAATCGAGAATGTTGCTGGGTTCCTAGCGGATCTGGTAGAGCACCAAGCAACCCCATTGAACAAGAATCACCCTGAGCTAAAGTTCAAGGATATGAGCTGGGAGTCTACATTCGACCTGAGTGTCGCAACCGCTGAGTTCAGTTCAGGCGAGGTAGTATCAAAGAACGACCTAGATGTTATCCGTGAGCAGTATGGCGTGAAGGTGTTGAACCGAAGGAGCGACAGCTAATGACCAACCTATCCCCACACGCAAAGTCAGCACTCGAAAGAGTGTCAAAGGCTGACAAGGCTTACAGAGCCGCCCGAGAAAAGTTTGAGGAGCAGCTCTTGAGGGAGCTAGACGGCAAGCTAGAAAGCTACATTGCAGAGCGAAACACCGCAGTGAAGCTGGCAGACCTTGCTGATGTCCCTAGAACC
>Ga0209192_10002403_pt1 | contig 13515 bp, 14 predicted proteins | sample ArcticOcean_MG_C_11_FD_187433 | JGI IMG/M metagenome (GOLD analysis project Ga0209192, IMG submission 187433) | Marine microbial communities from western Arctic Ocean - ArcticOcean_MG_CB2_154 (SPAdes) (version 2) | ecosystem: Environmental > Aquatic > Marine > Oceanic | place: Arctic Ocean... | reverse complement strand
TTCATAACGCCGAGGACTTTAGTTTTAGGCTGGGGCAGAGAAATACTTGCTTTAACAATGACCTAGCCAATGGGTGCTGCGGGTTGACAAAACCCGTTGCTGGAATGCTTGCAGACCTTTTAAGGGGTTTGATTAGGTGGTCGGATAATTGATTTCCATCAAGACAACACACCCATGTGGTAGTGGGTGATGGGCTTTGGTGTGTTAGCGCAGTTTTACATATGGAAATTAATAAACGCCTAGTGACATTAGCTAACTATCAGTCAAAATAAATCAACTTAATCAATAATTGCCTGTAATGTTGACCCCATTTATTTCAACCTCTAAGCCTTGCCCTTGTATTATTTTCCTGCCAAGAATCAGCCTCTTGATTAACCAGCAATCATATAAATTTTGCGTAACGTCTCAGTAATATGCCAAGTGCATTGAGCACCCTTAGGGATAAAGAAGACATCACCAGCAGTAAACGTTTCTGACTTTCCTTTTTTATTAGTCAATGTCACTGAGCCCGAAATAATAGTCATCATTTCATGTACTGGATAGCTTTCGATTTCTTCTTTGCAGGGTGCACATTCCCATACACCCGCTAAAACATTTTTATCACCTGATGCAAAATATGATTGGTTTAGTTCGGTCTGATCATCAGTAGTAAATGCGTCTAATTCGACCATACTAGAAGGTTCAACTTCTACCAAAGAATCGTTTCCCGACAGTATTCTCATAAATGTATCGTTCATTATATTTTCTCCTAGATTATTTTTTAACTGGCCTATAACGGAGCTATTACTAGTCGACCCTATGAGTCCAAAATATACTTAGTATTTTAATCTGATTACTTTTTTTCTTCACCTAAATGTTAGAAATAACATTAGCATACGCTGGATACTAGTTCACCATTGTAATGAATTATTAAAAGTAGGCTCTATTCTCTTTACCTTTTCATTAAGCCCACTTTTTAACCAATGGTTACGGTTCATCGAAAAAATTTAGTCAGTAGTACCACGACCCAAACCCTATTAAACTCATGCTATAGTCAAACTTTGGACCACTAGATGACAATTTCTGAGTATGCTTCAAAACTAAGTTTACCTCAGGTTAATCCTGGCGTAACAACAGTGCTGGAATACCTGATCATCAAGTTTCCTTATATTAATGCTCAGATTTGGCAGCAACGCATTGCAGATGGAAAAGTGCATTGGCACGACGGTTCATTAATAACAGACCAATCATTGTTTCAGGCACAACAACGAGTCTACTATTACAGAGAGGTTGAGAGTGAGCCCAGCATTCCTTTTAAGGAAACTATACTGTTTCAGGATGAACATATTTTAGTGGCTTATAAACCCCACTTTTTAACAGTAACTCCCGGTGGTGTTTATGTGAATGAGTGTTTACAAAACCGATTACGCCGCAGCACTGGCATTGAGGCTTTACAAGCATTACACCGTTTAGACAGAGTGACAGCTGGTTTAGTAATGTTCTCTACTAATTTGCATACTCGCAATCAGTATCATGATTTGTTTCGAACCCGAAAAATACTCAAAACATATCAAGCCATTGCCAACATTAGTGGTGATGAAAAAATTATAGGCCAGACATGGGAAGTTAAAAACCGTATTGTTCATTGCGAACCACGTTTTAGAATGTGTGTGGTCGAAGGCGAAGCCAATAGCCATTCTGTGATTCGATGCTTACAGCAATCAGATCATCAGGCATTGTTTGAATTGAATCCTGTGACGGGTAAAACTCACCAATTACGTGTGCACATGCAGACACTAGGCCATCCCATACTGAACGACAACTACTACCCAAATTTAAAGGCACTATCAGCAGATGACTATTCAGCACCTTTGCAGTTACTGGCAATGAAGCTGCAATTTAATGATCCAGTCACTCAGCTACCAAGGCGTTTTAGTTATGAAAGTCACTTATCACTAAGCTAAGGCAGGGAGAGAGGGAGGCAGGCGTAAAAAATTTAATTTTAAAAAAACATAAAGGCTAACGCATTGAATAAGTAAACCAGGATTTATCCTAATGAAGTAACTTAATGGCTTACCTTGTCCCAAATTAAGAACGCCAAAGTAATCGAACCATTGAGTGTAAGCAGCCAGACGAATGCGCCGCTGTTCAATAGCACTGTCAACCAAAAAACAGTACGGAATGATTGTTTCTTAGTCTTGTGCCGAAACGTTTGCTGCGCGATCATTGCACCAGGCCAACCACCCACTAATGCTAAAAGGTGCAGGGTACTTTCTTGCGTTCTCAACGCTCCAGCTTTGGCTGTCGATTTATCTAAAGCATACATAACGAAGGTCACTAAACTGGTAGCAACATATAGCACCAAAATTAGGGAGGATATTTTAGTTAGAATAACAGAGACGGTAACAATAATTAAAAAGCAAATGGCAATAAAAATAAGAAAAACAGAGGCGGTGAGTAATTTTGAAAACAGTATATTGTTATGGAATATTACCTTCTTCATATTAAGGATATTTATATGTAATTGAATATATGTGGCATTCATTCTCACACGAAAATAAAGTTTCTACAGCATCTAATCTAAAGCGCATAGCATTGGAGCTATCTTTTCTGGCAATATAGATAGGACTCCTATAGTTTTTGCAACACACTTTCACTTTGAAATCGTTAGTCTCAAATTCTTTAATATAATCTGGTCCGATAAACGTTAATTTCCTCAAATCAACTGGATTATTAGTAACAAAAGCCTCCTTGTTCTGACGAATACTAAGGACAATGGGAAATAGAAATTTCTGAAAGATTCAATCGCATCTATAGCTGACTTTATTGCATAAACATTAACAACTAATCATTAGACAGCCATTTATTATTCATAAATACCATTAAGGGATTAGGAACATTGTTATCAATAGAATGAACGAACTTGACATTTTTTAAGACCCTATGGGCATTGATGAGGAACAACAATACGATGTTTTAGCAACCCAAAACTACTTGGAACCACCTGTTAAAATCAAATCTATCCCCAAGTCTTTGGTATTCCTAAAAAAAACTGAAAAGAAGAATAGGGCAATCTAAAAAACTTATTTACAAAGCGAATTTTGACTAAGATGAGAACATACTAACCTAATGGATCAAAATTCAGCTAGGCTATTATTAACATTAGGGTCTTAGGGGATGTCTATTAGTAGTAAAAAGTTTCACACGCTCAAATTAACTATTCGTACTGTTTTCCAGTCTTTTCACACCATTTTTTTGATACTAGTGAGATCCAAGTCAAACAATCTGTTCACCAATCCAACTCTAGTCAGATTATAATCAAAAAAAGAAAAAATATTAATTGACTCAATAGCGTTAAGGCATCAGCCCTTTTTATCGTTATACTCGTTGCACAATGTCAAATAATATAACGCGGCAATATCACTAGGTACGCTCTTAACATATTTCTCAAAACGCCCCTTAGCAGAAGCATAAGATTTAACTTGAAAGTGTTTTACAGCGTCTTCGAAAAGTTCAATAGATTCATCACTCACCCTATTTTTACCATCAGAATCAGTAGAAAAAATATCATAAAGCGTTACCGATTTAGCTTTTCCTTTTACCTTAACCTCTCCAATCAAACGATAACGTAAGTCATCTTTTTGCTCCAAATTTTGTAACGCATACTCACTGATCAAGAACTGTGAACCAAAAATTTTTGTTTCGTTTTCTATACGTGCAGCTAAGTTCACAGCGTCGCTTATAACCGTGCCATCCATACGATTATCCTCACCAACTGTGCCTAGACGCAATTTACCACGGTGTACGCCCACGCCAATATTAAGATCGCTCGGTAAATTACTCACATTTTCAGTATTGTAACTTTTTAATACCTCAATCATTTGAAGACCTGCATTAACAGCATCATCAGTGTTATCAAATAAAGCCATAATGCCATCACCAATATACTTATCGATAAAGCCATTATTGTGACGAATAATAGGCCCCATTACGCCCAAATAAGTATTAATAAATTTGAAACTTTCTTCAGGCGTCATGCCTTCAGATAATGTAGTAAATGAACGGATGTCAGAAAATAGAATAGTCATTTGCTTTTCGACATTATCACTTAACTCAACATCAATAATGCTTTGCTTATTGAGGTAGCTCAAAAATTCATGGGGTACGAAACGATTGTATGCCGTGTTCGTTAATGACAGCATGCGGATGGAAGTGCGCAGAGCTTGAATAATTATATAAATAATCAACAATAAAATAATAAAACTGCTTACCATTGTAAAAAGTGTCATTAACCAGCCGTCTTGAGCAATATTATGAACTTGATTTAATTCTATATTGACGACACGAGCCCCCCTAACATCTCCTACAGTCCAATCTTTTTTAGTGCTATTAGGATGACTGTTATGACAATTCACACAACTTTGAGCCATGACTAAGGATTTGGAATAACGAAGTGTTAGCTGGTTGTTAATTGTTTCGTAGGCAATAAAGGGTAAAGTTTTATCATCTGAAAAGCGGAGATGACTTAAAGCACTGTGTTCATATTCATCTTTCGGACCTCCGTTTAACCGATTTTTGAAAGGAAAGTTACTATACAATCTAGTAGTCACACCACTTTCTTTTTCGGAAATTTTCTCAGCTAATTCAATACTAAAAGTGGCCGGCACCGGAATAGCGCCAGGTATATCTTTGTATTCAGCACTTACTACTATGCCTGCTATTTTTGCACGCGTGACAACGTCTGTAGAGTATAAGCTATGAAATGTATTCAAAGCTATTAAGTACGAGTCTGCGTATTTCAATGAAAGTTCTTTATTGATACTTCTGGATAAATACACCATGTTGCCAAAAATAGCCCCCCCACCAAAAATACATAAGATAAAAATGGTTATTAGTGGCCGTTTATGAATAAAATTTAAATATTTCATTTTTAATCCCTAACAATAAAATATAGGTTATTACAGCTAACGGCTGTTATTAGTTTTTGGTACTTGAAATTCTTATTATGCAATGCGCTGATTTTTTCACCTGCAAAAAAATCATCTCCACCACAGTCATCTAAAAAATACATAAAAAAGTAGCCATTAAAAAAGTTCCTTCTGTATTTTCTTTCCATTTATATTATCTTATTGATAATAATCTAAATGATTGCGATTTATTTTACGTCTGAGATCCACTAATTGAAGAGCGAAGCATAGGGGTTCCATGTGAACCGATTGCTATGAATATGTTTATTAATGGACGGTAATGAGCTGGTAAACTGGGAGTTTTTTTGATTTTTTTTTGATAACGCCAGACAAGAAATCATTGGCGAAGAACAGTTTTTTTTTGCTTTGAAACTCCATTTTGAAACACTCCTTTTCGTCAGCAAGTATCTTACTGTAATATTTTAAATCGTAACAGACAATTTATTATAGTTGAAGGTTTTGTGTTGGTGGCCATAATTCTTTGAATTGTTAAACCCGGCTGTGTAAAGATCAATGCCGTATCATTAAAACAGATTGTCATTACTGTATTAATTGATAGTGAGAGTGAAAACTGAAATTTCAAGCCATTCTTGATAGTAATTTTTACCGTAGTGTAGAAATGACTTAATTTCACCTGACTGGTCTCTTTTTGATAGCCTAACACATTTAAATAATTACCCTGACCATCGGCAAAAAGACTTTTAACTGATTCAAAATATTTAATTCGTGGGTGAAAAAAGTGCGTATTTTCTCAACATAAGGGTTTGCAGCAAAATTAGCATCAGGGTCTCCCAAGATATAGCCAGACTTGTCTTTGACTTTCTCTGGTCCCAAAATAAAAGTAGGCCACTTAAGGTGAGTACATTCTAGAAATAATATCGTTTGAAAGTATCTGAGTGGATTCCTACCAAGCCCTAAGCTATATTCAAATGCAGAATATAAAAAAAATAAATATTACTTTACTGGTAACAATGAGGCCAATTACAAACATTAGCGTTACAAATTGTATAAATATTAGATATATTGAAAGCCAATTAATATTCCCTGGCTTACAAGACATCGTCAACCGAGTTTTAGAACTCCAATTTACTCCAGGCCTTCAGAAACACTCATAAAGGCTTTATTAGTAAAAAATTGGGGGTTTTCATGACATTTTTAATACTGTTATATCTATTTATTTCTATGGTTATTTATTAAGCTATCGTCTGTCTCGTATTTTCTTCTTAACTGTTACGGCTTGGTCTGCTTAATAAGTGCTTGAGCAGGTCAGAGCAGCAAAACTACTTAGGTTTTTGCCCGATCTGAATATAACTCATCATTAGTTTCAGTCAAACGACCAGCCAAAAATTTTAACAGAACAGCATAGGCTGGCAGAAATAGCAGTAGACTGATAATAAGTTTGAACGCGTAATCAACCAGTGCAATCTCTACCCAATTCTCAGCCATAAAAGCATCTGGGCTTTGATAAAAAGCCATGGAGAAAAACAAAAGCGTATCCAGCGCATTACCCAGTACGGTAGAAGCAGCCGGAGCGACCCACCAGCGCCGAGTGCGCCGAAGTCGATTGAAGACTTGCACATCCAGAAATTGCCCAAATACATAAGCAACGAAACTTGCCAATGCAATACGTCCCACAAAAAGATTAAATTCAGCCAATTGGCTCAGACCTTGAAAAGCGCCTTCATAAAATAACACCGAAAGTACATAGGACAGAAATAAAGCCGGTATCATTGCACGCAGAATAATACCTCGTGCCATTGGCGCACCAAAAATGCGTACCGTCAAATCTGTAGCGAGAAAAATAAATGGAAAACTAAAAGCCCCCCAAGTGGAATGGAAGCCAAACAAAGTAAATGGTAGTTGAACCAGATAATTACTAGCAGCAATAATCAGAAGATGACTTGCAACCAAAAAAGTGAGTGCTTTATTAGATTGAACTGTGGTGAAAACTTTCATATGTAACCTTTTTGTCATTGGGGGCGAGGGAACCCAAATTATAATAATATTAAGTGGCTTTAGTGATGCCGCGGGTGATTCTATTCTAAGTTATGATTTTGTAAAGCACAGAGTGATATTTGGATATTTTTTGCTCCATAAAAATTAAATAAAATAGGTATCTAGATCTTATATTCATTTTTTAAACACTACTAATTGAAATAGGTCTGAAAGAATTATTGCAACGTAACACATGAGGGCCAAACGCCAGCTTTGCAAAACTTAAACTGTTTTCTATTCTATGGGTCTATTATGTATGTATTACATTGCTTCATCTAAAAATCACAGTCTATTTTTTTGTGGTACATCGATTAGCAATACCTTAGCCTCACTGATTGCTTTCAGTCTGATTGATGAAAGCCCTGAAACTTCTAATCCATCGCCCTTGTCGAGTGAATACCCCTCTATTTCGAGTGTTCCTTCAGACACAAGCACGTAAGCCTGATGCTTTATTGTATGACTCAGTTCAGTACCTTCACAAAGATGACCACCATAAATAAAAGCGTCCTGATAGATTGATAACGGTGCCTTCCCATCACCTGACACTAACAAAGTGAGTGAAGCCAATGTCGGCTCTTTAGGAAATTCATAGCTATCCCACCTAGGCTTGACATCCAATTGGTTCGGTTCAATCCATATCTGTAAGATATTGGTATCATCAGTCTCAAGATTGAATTCAGAATGATATACACCAGTGCCTGCGCTCATTACTTGAACATCACCCGCCACGGTGCGTCCAACATTGCCATCACTGTCTTGATGAGTAATTCCGCCTTTTTTAACATAGGTTATGATTTCCATATTCTTATGAGGATGAAGAGCAAAACCTGCACCCGCTTTAATAACATCATCGTTAATGACTCGCAGAACACCAAACTGCATTCTTTTTTGATCTTGATAACCTGAAAAGCTAAAATGGTGCCTTGCATTCAGCCAACCATGATTAGCATGGCCTAGATTTTTATACGGATAATGAGTAATCAATTTATGCCTCCTATAATTTCTTTTGCCATTTATCGTCTGCTTTTATCAACATATATTAATCTTTCAGCGTTTTAGGGATCAATCTGTCAATCACTGGAACACTTTTGATGGCGAAACTGCCTGCACCTTGGACTGCAACGACTATCGACAATACAGCGAGTAATACAGGAAATTCCCAACCGCCCCCTTCATTACTAAATAACCAGCCATTACCGAGATGAGCCCAGGTTGCACCGAGCAGAATAGGCAAGCTGAGTAAGGCAATAAAACGTGGATAAATACCTAAAATAAGTGCAGCTCCACCAAACACTTCGCCAAAGATAGTCAGATAAGCAACTAGTGCTGGCAGACCCAAACTGCCAAAAAAACCAACAGTGCCAGGAATAGTGAAAACAAATATTTTAAGTGCACCGTGTGCCAGTAAAATAATACCAAGGGTGATACGTGTTATAAAGGCGCCGTGGTTAGCAGTAAGGTTATTCATAGTTATAGTCTCGTGTTGATTGAAAGAGAACACATCATACTAGTTCCATTTAAAATGATAATATGCAATATTATAATTTTATTAGTTCCAAAAAGTAATTAATATGGATCATATATCACGCGTTGGCGTGTTCCTTGAAGTGGTGAAGAACGAAAGTTTTGCAGGGGCTGCACGTGCCCTTGGGTTAACTGGACCCGCTATCAGTAAACAAATTAAATCTCTTGAAGACCAACTAGGTGTCAAGTTACTGAGCCGAACAACCAGGCACGTCAGGCTGACTGAAGAAGGTGCTATTTATTATGAAAAGGCTCAGCAAGCACTAGCAGACCTGAACGAAGCTGAGCAACAGATTCTGGAATTGAAAGCCTACCCCATCGGCAAACTCAAAGTGAATGCGCCGATGTCATTTGGAACACAGTTTTTGACTCGCCCAATTGCTGCCTTTGCGGAACAGTACCCTGAAGTTGAACTTGAAGTTGATTTTGATGATCGCTGGGTCGATGTAGTGGCAGAAGGATTTGATGTTGTTATAAGAATCGGTGCACTCGAAGACTCAACGCTAATGGCTCGAAGATTAGCACCTTGCCCCGTCATTTTATGTGCTGGTAAAAAATTGCTAGATAAATATGGATTACCTAAATCCGTCGAACAACTGTCTGAGTACCCTGGAGTTGTTTACAATAGACACCAACAAAAAGAAGTATGGCGTTATCGTGATAACAATGGATTAATCGGAACACAAACCCTAAACCGTAACTTCGCTGCCAATACCGCAGAAATGCAGCTCGAGGCCTGCTTAAGTGGTTTAGGCGTTTCACTACTCCCGATCTTTAGCGCCGAAGCGTATCTAAAATCGGGTGAGCTAATGGCATTACTGCCTGAATACTCGACTTATCCCGAACTTGGCATTTACGCACTGTATCCTCAGAACCGTTATCTCTCGACTCGAACACGATTGTTTATTGATTGGTTAAACAAAGCTAGTGAAGACTTTGCCTGGTGCTAAATCAAACCTCTGCCAACAGGTTTAAAAATCAACTGGTTTTTTTAACTTTAAAGCTGTGCAAAAAATCGTCAGAAATCACTGTTTAAAGCCTACAAAAGAGTGACGACAGTCAGCCATACTATCCTAAGAACTAGGTTCTAAAATTTTTTTGCCTGCAAAATGCAGAATTCTATAGTGAGTGATAACGTTTAAATATATCAACACTTAGTATGAGCGTTTTTTTTGACACTAAAGCTTAAACTGAGTTCTATTCGTTGTTACCTTTAACCACAAAGTTTGATAATGACAAATAAACTGGGCTAAAGACCTTTAATATCACCACGGTTATTATCTAACCAAGCCATTAACTTTTCAAGATGCCGCTCCAACTCAGATAGCTCATCATTAGCGAAACTTGAGTAAATATTTTGAATGTCAGGTTCAAACAAGTTAAGGGTTATCGAACAGATTTTAAGCCCTTTTTCGGTTATTTTTAAATGCTTTTTACGACGATCACTGGTATCAGGTGTTGCTAACATAAGACCTTTATCAACTAATTGAGTCACCACCTTGGTAATGCCAGGTTGATTCATTTCCATGACATTAGCCAGCTCGCTGACCAACCAACTTCGCGTTGGGTTATGGGTGAAATGTAACAATAACCCAAACTGTGACGAGGTAATGGATAAATTAGCAAATAGTTTGTTTTGTCGAGTCGTTAATAACTGTTGCAATATACCAAATAAAATAGCCACTCTGACCTCACTTTTCGTTCTTGCTGCCATTCTAATCGTCTCTTTTTATTACTATATTTCACCTAATAACCCAAAGGTTCAATGAACCATTGTTAAAATCGTTTAGAAAAATAGCTTGACTTGCATTCTTTAGAATATAACATACATTCTAAGGAATGTAGTTTTAAAGTCACTTTTCAGGATGATAAACATGAACAGACGTCAATTTATTCGCATTTTTGGACTCTCTACCGGCGCTATTGCATTAACCACTGGCATCACTGGCTGCGGTGACTTGAAATCGTCTTTTAGTTCTTCAGATGAATCAGATAATTATGGATGGAATGGGCCCACAGCAGATATTAAAGATATCCGCTTACAGGTCTTGGCTTATGCCATCCTGAGCCCAAACCCGCATAATAAACAGCCTTGGGCTATCAAGCTAACAGGGCCATTAAAATTTGAACTGTATGTGGATCAAGAGCGTTTATTACCCGCCACCGACCCCTATTTTAGACAAATACATATAGGCCAAGGTACCTTCTTAGAAACTGCATCTATTGCGGCATCTGGCTTAGGGCATGATGCAGAAATCACGCTTTTCCCTCAGGGTATCTATAGCAATACTCAAGTCCTCAATAAACCAGTAGCAAAGGTATCTTTGACCCCAAATGAGTCAGTAAAAACTAACCCTCTATTTGCTAACCTATTAAGTCGTCACTCTAATAAACGTGAGTATAGCGATCAGCCATTGACCCAAAATCAAGTGTCAGAATTAATCCGTTTTAATACTGATAATAACCAAAATTCACTCACCTTAGTGGATTCTCCTGCCGCCAAAAAACAACTTGAGCAAGTCTTAACCAAAGCAATGCAAATAGAGGTGGGTAACAAAGGCAGGGATGAGGAAACCATTAAAATGTTCCGATTTAATCAAGCAGAGGTAGAGCAGTACCGTGATGGTTTTGGCACTGCACAAGCTGGGCTATCGGGCTTAAAGCGATTATTGGTTGAAAACTTTATCCTGTCTCGTGAAAGTACCGAAAAAGATCCGACTGAATTCGGACAACAAGCAGTCTCCATGACCCAAAAAGTCGTTGAATCAACAGGTACATTTGCTTGGATCACAAGCGCTTCAAATAGTCGCATCGATCAGATCAATGTGGGTCGCGAGTATTGCCGTATTAACCTTAAGACGAATTCGATGGGCCTAGCACAGCACCCGTTGAGCCAAATATTACAAGAATATGAAGACATGCTGCCACTGCAAGCGGCTTTTAAGGACTTCTTCAATATTAAAACAAGTGACACGGTACAAATGTTATTCCGATTAGGCACGGCAGAAATAACACAACATAGTCCTCGTCGTACTGTAACGGATATTATTCAAGCCTAATTATTCCGATTAGGCATGGTAGAAATAACGCGACATAGTCCTCGTCGTGCCTTAACGGATATCATTATAAATTAAGAGATCAGTGGTACATAAGGACCATTCCATAGTACGATCAAACCCTTTGGGTTTCGTTTTTTATTTAATAATAACTATTGTATTCGTTTGCATACAATCTCGGTGTTACATTTAAATTATTTCGGGGTACCCCAAACCTCTTTTTTTCGCTACGCCAGTAAGCCATTTGAATATGATCCATTACTATAAGTAAGTACTATTGCTCTATTAGTAGTTTCTTCGTCCTTGAGACTGACATGCACCCAGCCTGAATTAGACTCCCCCTTTCGGTAGCACTCTAAAATGACTTGGTCGAATTCTAAATTTTGTTCAATCCAGACTGCAAGCTCATAGTTACTTATTCCGGCTATTTCGATATCAACAGCCTCTGCTTTACAGTGTTGTGATGAAGATGACCCATTGATTTCTGAATTAAGCTCAGTGCTTCTATAACCACTATTAGGCCTAAAAGGCTTTCCATAATGTAACCGCACTGGCTCTAGTATTTCAGAACATAAACGCTGTAACTTTACTATTAAGTGATCGGGTGGTGAGTTATCAATATTTTTTCTTTCTGCTGTTTCTGACCTTATTAGCTCTCCAAAGGTAAAATGATCTGACAGTTTTTCATTCCTATCCATTTTTTATACCCCTTATTGTTCTTAGGTTTTGTTTTATTAGTTATCTATTCGATCAGCTAACTTTTAAATGTGCTGGTACTATCATTTTTGCCTGCGGTTGCAATAACAAACCTAACTTGACCCAAGTTTTGCATCAAGATCAAAGCGAGTTAAAGTTTATTTAATATCAATTTCATACAATTCAACCTCTGAATTGTAAACTTACTTGATTAATCACGCTGATGATATAGACAGAAAGCATTAGAAATTGTCAGATGAGAACTACATTAAATGACGTCCTATCAGAAAAAATATAAATTGCCTTTGCTGAGGAAGATGGATCAATGTCGATTAAGGTGCGCACTATCCTGTGCTGTTAAATCCACCGATAGCCCCAAGCAACCATTAACGTGTTATTTATATACTGCCTGTGAGCGGTTAGATGGCAGAACAGCTAGTCGCTTACCTAGGACAGCCCCATAAAATACAAGGCCGTCGTTAGGTCGGTTTGATTAATTTGGTAGGGTGTTGCTTTACGCGTTGCGGGCTTACCTTGGTAAGCAATCCCTAAACCCGCTAGCGTTATCATTGGGATGTCGTTTGCACCATCGCCGATTGCACAGCACTCGACCGAGTTGATACCCATTTTGGCTGCGATCGACAACAACAATGTTCGTTTCGAATTTGCGTCAACTATTGGAGCCAATACACCGCCGGTTAAGATTCCGTTATCGACCTCTAACCGATTACTGTGGACTTCATCAAAGCCTAGTCGCCGTGCAATGGGTCGGGCGATGGTATCGAAGCCACCACTGATCAAAACCGTATACAGTCCGGCTTGGCCTGCTTTTTGCACTAGCTGTTCGGCCCCTGGGTTTAAACGACAAGCATTTGCCATGTCGATAAATGCTTGCTCTGGTTGCCCTTTTAGTAATCCTACCCGTTGCCTTAATGAGGCATCAAAATCTATTTCACCTCGCATTGCCTGTTCGGTTATTGTTGCAACCTGTTGGCCAATGCCGACTGCTTCTGCCACTTCATCAAGTGTTTCTGCATCGACTATTGTTTTATCCATATCGCAAATAAGCAGTTTTTTAGTACGCTGACTAACGGGTTGAACTGCTATATCAACTTTGGCTAATTGACTATTAAGTGTCTGGAAAATCTGCCACGCCGTTGAACTGGTGACGTTGAATTCTATATCGTGAGCCACGCCTATCATACGGCACCGATCGAGAACAATAGGCGGCCCTTTGTCCTCGATCAGTTGTTTCGCAACTTGCACCTGTGAGTCAAATCGTTTGAAGTCAAGATCAA
>Ga0209192_10002402_pt1 | contig 13516 bp, 16 predicted proteins | sample ArcticOcean_MG_C_11_FD_187433 | JGI IMG/M metagenome (GOLD analysis project Ga0209192, IMG submission 187433) | Marine microbial communities from western Arctic Ocean - ArcticOcean_MG_CB2_154 (SPAdes) (version 2) | ecosystem: Environmental > Aquatic > Marine > Oceanic | place: Arctic Ocean... | reverse complement strand
GAGATTTTCAAACAGGAAATGGTATCTGATAAGCAGAAAGATGTAACCAAATTCTCAAATGGGCTGAAAGAACTTGAAGACGAACTGAAGAAGTCAAAAGATAGACAAAAAGAGATTTCTGATATTGCAGATAAAATTCGAGAGAATGAAGTACAGATGGCCAAAGACAACAGTTCTGTTGTGCAGCTAGAAAAATTCAACTCTACACTTCAAGCCGAGATTGAACAATTGGAAACTGGCGATGTAAGTAAATCTGATTATGATAGAATGGAAGAACTAAAACAAAGCTTGAAATCTACAGAAGAACACAAATCAAAATTGCGTGAGGATTTGACTTATTCTGAAGCTGCAAAAAATATGCTTCAAGATACTGGTATCAAGACCAAGATTATCAAGCAGTATCTTCCTATCATGAATAAGTTGATTAATACCTATCTGACTTCTATGGAGTTCTATGTGAACTTTACTCTGAATGAAAGTTTTGAGGAAACAATCAAGTCAAGATATCGTGATGAGTTTACTTATGATTCATTCAGTGAAGGTGAGAAGATGCGTATTGATCTGGCACTTCTATTTACATGGAGAGCTGTTGCAAAGATGAAGAACAGTACCAACACCAATCTGCTGATGCTGGATGAAATTTTTGATAGTTCTCTTGATGGTTCAGGCACAGATGAGTTCTTGAAAATTCTCAATACTCTCTCTGATGAGAATATTTTTGTGATCAGTCATAAACAAGATGTGCTGGTAGACAAGTTTAGAAGCACAATCAAATTTGAGAAGGTTAGAAACTTTAGTCATGTTGTTGAATAGAAAATGAAAAAGAAAATACATATTAATATGCATAAGATTCGTTCGAATAAGAAGCACGGTACAAATGAACCTGTGATTACGGTGAAGACTTATAAGAGTAACACCTATGGTCATGAAGTAGAGATATTGGGAAATAGTAAAGTTGTCTATTCACCCGACAATCCATTATCTTGTGGTGCGAGAGTATGGATAGAAACAGATAGCGAGGTAATGGTTGATGGGCAAGCGCTCGGACTTTGAACGAAAGCCAAGAGACTTTTATCCTACGCCGATGGAAGCAGTGGAACCTTTACTGGAACATTTACCAGATGATTTTCCATTCGCAGAACCTTGTGCTGGTAATGGGGCATTAATAGAACATCTAGAAACAAAAGGTATTTGTATGTGGGCAAGTGATATTGAACCTCAAGCAAAAGGAATACATAAAAATGATTATAGTGAAATTGGTTATAATAAACTTATTGAATCAGATTATGTAGTTACAAATCCACCTTGGGATAGAAAGATTTTACATCCTATGATTCAATACTTTGCTCCAAGAATCCAAACTTGGTTGTTGTTTGATGCAGATTGGATGCATACTAAACAAAGCGCTCCTTATATGGCAATGTGCAGCAAAATTGTGAGCGTAGGCAGAATTAAATGGTTTGGTAATATGACAGGCAAAGACAACTGTGCTTGGTATTTATTTGACAGGAAAGTAAATAACACTATTTTTTATGGAAGGACATGATATGGCAACTTACACACTAATTGAAAACAACAGTCTAGCTCTTACGATCCCCTTGTCAGGATGCAGTGAAGACTTGGATCGAAAAGAACTAAAAGAAAATATGATAGAAACCATGAAGAATTTTCATGGTATTGGACTATCTGCAAATCAATGCGGCATCATGGAACGAGTATTTGTGATGTATTCAGATGTAAATAAGAATGAGATTATATCCTGTTTCAATCCTAGAATTATCAGTGAAGGCCTAGAAATGGTATTGATGGATGAGGGATGTTTGACATATCCTGGCATGTGGCTGAAGGTCAGTCGCCCAGATCATATCAATTGTGCGTTTGAGGATGAAAATGGTGATTTGCAAGAAGTGACTATGATGGGTCTGGAATGTCGAATTTTCCAACATGAGATGGACCATATGGATGGTACGAATTTCACACAAAGAGTTAGTAAATTGAAGTTGGATATGGGGAAAAAACGGGCTGTGAAGATGAAAAAAAAGTCAATGATTTCAATGGCTTAGGATGATGGTAATTTCCCTTTAAAATCAATGACTTAGCACCACGGCCGTGATAGTAATGTGGTAAATATGTCACACTTTTGACCAAATATCGATAAATCGACAGAGAAGCTAGTTTGATTGTTGACTATTCCTATTCCATATGGTAATCTTAGGAATGATCAAAAATAAGTCAACACTCGCAAAACTCCTTGCTGAAGAGGATATCTTCGTTGTCCATAAACAGATGGAAACGGCGTATTTCAATTCAAAGACCCGTGAACTTGGTTTGCCCATCTGGAAGGATGAGGATATGACCAAGGACATTTATGATCTGATGGTTGGCCATGAGATTGGTCATGCTCTTTGGACTCCTCTTGATATGCTCAAGAAAGCTCAGGTTCGGAATATCGACCACGGGTTTGTGAACATTGTCGAAGATGCCCGAATTGAGAAATTTGCAAAACGTAAATATCCCGGGCTCGTCGGTGTTTTCAAGCGTGGGTATGTTGACCTAATCAAGAAAGATTTTTTCGGTACTTCTGGTAGGGATGTTAATACCTACAGCTTGATTGATCGGATTAATATCTTTTCCAAGGGTGGTGATACCAATATCTTATTTTCTGAAGAGGAAAAGGTATGGGTAGATCGGGTTGCGAAAACTGAAACTGAAGATGAGGTTCTTGATCTTGCTGAAGAGCTTTATGCTTGGATGTCAGAAAACCAAAACGAGCCTGAAACTGATAATCATGATTCTGGTGAGTCTGATGAGCCTGGTGAGTCTGGTGATGAGGGTGATGACTCTGAAGGTGGTAAATCTTCTGATGATGGCAGTGATGAAGGTGATGAGGGTGATGAAGTCTCTGATGATGCATCTTCTAAAGGTGAACTAGAAGAATCTGCCGAAGATGACTCTGAAGATGGCGAATCTGTTTCTGATGAAAAAACTGATAACCCTAGCTCCGTAGAAGGTGGAAAAAATTCCAGTGGTAAGAGCGGGCCTCCTACTGCTGAAACTGATACCGCTTCTGGTAAGGGTATGGATGCCCTTCGGGATAAGGGTGCTGAAGAACGGACATATGCTAGAATTCCTAAAGTAGACCTTAAAAAAGTTATAGTCGATAACAAGAAGCTACTAGAAGAATTTACATCACACTATAATGATCAAAAATCTACCGATGCTCTTTATTGGAATAAGACTCGTGAGGAAGTTGAAGCTCTCAAGAATGATTCCAAGAAGACTGTTGCTTACATGGTCAAAGAATTTGAGATGAAGAAGGCTGCTGATCAGTATGCTCGGGCGGCCACTTCTAAAACTGGTTCTTTGGATATGAGTAAAATTCACACTTACAAATATAATGATGATTTGTTTAAGAAGGTTACTACTCTGCCTGGTGCGACTAATCACGGTATGGTTATGGTTCTGGATTGGTCTGGTTCGATGGCTGACAATCTCCTTGGCACTTTGTCACAGATGTATAATCTGATTTGGTTCTGTCGCCGGACAAAGATTCCCTTCGAAGTTTTTGCGTTCTCTGATATGTATGGGAATGAAGGCCGCTATCACTGTGCCACCAACAGGACGGTCAATGAATTTAAGTCTGGTGATCTTGTTCTCAGCAAGTTTAATCTTCTAAATTTCTTCTCTAGTAATATGACTCTTGTTGAAGAAATGGATATGATGCACATTCTTTGGATGTATGCTTCACGGTACACTGGGTATCGGGATTGGAGCGAACTAGGATATCCCTATCCTGAGCCTGTTAATATCAAGCTTGGTGGAACTCCTCTGAATGAGGCAATCGTTGCAATGATGGATTTGGTTCCTAAGTTTAAGAATGATACTGGTGTTCAGAAAGTTAATACAATCTTTTTGACTGATGGTTGCAGCAGCCGTTTGATGGTGTCTTTGATTATCAGTTCAATAGCCACACTAATGAACACAGCGAACGCATCATTTCTTTGCCTGGTCAGTCAAGTTTTCACGGTGGTCGTAAAACAAATAAAATTATTATCACTGACCCTGTAACCAATAAGGCTTATGAAATTACCGATATAACTAATGATTTGCTTCGGATGCTGAAAAATCGGGTATCCGAAATGAATATCGTTGGGTTCTTTATCGCTGGTTCTGGTAAGTCCGGCCGTGTTGATAAAAAAGTTCTTTACAGTGCTATGGGTTATAATTACGAAAATCATGACCCTGACGATCTGATAGAAAAGATCAAGTTTCTAAATAAGAATAAATATCTTGCACTCACCCAGCTGGGATATGATGAGTATTATATTCTGCCCGGTGGCAATGCACTCAAGACTGAGAATGATACTCTTGATGATGAATTGATTGGTGCTGGTAAAGCCAAACTGAAAGCTGCTTTTGGTAAGATGTCAAAAGGTAAAGTTGCTAGTCGGCAACTTCTAAATAAATTTGTCGCGCTCGTGGCGTAGTGTGGTATTTTTACCACACTTCCAAAAAAATGATTTTATGGGTCATTTTTTGATTGACAACCCCCGTTTAGTATGTTAGCATGTATATATGATGAGAAATGAAGGAAAGATTGTTATGAAACTTACTCCTCGCAAAAAGTTATTTGTGGATACCGCTATTGAGATGTTTGGCGATGGCTGTGTCTTGACAAAGGCTCAGACCAAGGAAGCTGCTCTCAAGGCGAATGTTCCGTATCCTACTTGGTTCCGAAAGAATTACTCTGTGGGTTACAACGCATACAAATTGCCTTCAGAAAAAAATTCTGCGGTTGCTCCAGTGATTGCTGCGGTTGAGAATGCTGAACCTGTTTTTGTAAATCTGGTTGCATCAAATATGGAAAAGCAGAATCTAGTTCCTGCTGCATTTGATGGTTTCGTTGCTTGGGGCAACTTCTCGAAAATTGAGAAAGTTGTCAAGTCTGGTTTGTTCTATCCCATTTTTGTCACTGGTCTTTCCGGCAACGGTAAGACTCTGATGATCGAACAGGTTCACGCCAAAATGAATAAGGAGCTCATTCGGGTTAACATCACCATCGAAACTGATGAAGATGATTTGCTCGGTGGATTTCGATTGGTATCTGGTGAAACCAAGTTCGTTCCCGGCCCTGTCATCGAAGCGATGGAGCGGGGTTGCACGTTGCTCCTTGATGAGTGTGATCTAGGTTCTAACAAGCTACTCGCCTTACAGCCTGTCCTAGAGGGTAAGGGCGTCTTCCTAAAGAAGATTAACAAGTGGATCACTCCTAAAGATGGGTTCAATGTGATGGCGACTGCCAACACTAAAGGCAAGGGTTCTGAGGATGGTCGCTTCATTGGAACTAACATTCTGAACGAAGCGTTCCTAGAACGGTTTGCAATCACGATGGAGCAGCCCTATGCGACTGCTGCGACTGAGAAGAAGATCGTAGTTAATTCCATGAAGAAGTATGGTGAGGTTGATGATGATTTTGCCAATAACCTGATCACATGGGCTGAAGTTATCCGTAAAACCTTCTACGATGGTGGTGTTGATGAAGTCATCTCTACTCGCCGGTTGGATCACATTGTAAAGGCCTACGCCATCTTTGGTAATAAGATGGAGGCCATCGAATTGTGTGTCGCTCGGTTTGATGATGATACCAAGGAATCGTTCCTTGATCTCTACACCAAGATTGATGCTGGTATTGTGAAAAGTGAAGACGGCATCGGCGACCCTGATACTTGCACCGAGGAAGAATTAGCTAGTGATGCGTTCTAAAAAAAGTTTATATATAGTGGTTGAAATTAGAAACAAACTCACTATATATAATAAGGAGTTTCCGGTAATTCTCCGAGTCTGAGCGAGGTTGGTTCTCACTCTACGTTAAACAAAATTACTAATGAGTTTTGGTAGTTTCTCTAAATAACCAAAAAAAACTACCACTTAACGCATCGCCATTATGGGATGCATAACATAGTCTTGCTTTTAGTAAAGGAGATAAAAAAATGGTTACTACCAGAGCATTAAGTCTATTCGACAATTTTAATCAACTTACACCCTATGCTGTTGGGTTTGATCGACTCTTCGATCAGCTCAATACTTACGTTGCAAATAATGCAACGTCTACAGGGTTCCCGCCATATAACATCCGTAAAGGGGGTGACTATAACTACACCATTGAAATGGCCCTGGCGGGATTCTCAAAAGATGATATTGAAATCGAAGTAGCAGAAGGCTTACTTACGGTTCGTTCAGTTAAAGAGAACGATGAAAATGATTCCAACATTTATCGCGGAATTTCATATCGTAAGTTCAATCGTAAATTCACTCTTGCAGATGACATTGTAGTGAATGATGCTTCTCTCGAAAATGGTATGCTCAATATTGACCTTGAGCGTATTGTTCCAGAAGAGAAGAAGCCTCGCCTAATTCCGGTGAAGTAAGATGGTAAAAATTACTATCACGGCTTGTATCATAATTCCTCCCTGACCCTTTGGGGTCATAGTGGAATAAAAAAAATAGAAAGGGGGGTTGACTTTGACCCCCCTTTCCTATATTATAAAATATATAATTAAGTGAAGGAGTAATAATGAAGATATTTGAATTTGATAGTCCAGAGGATATGAAGGACGGCGCTGTTGCAAGACAGGTTGATCTTGATGGAAACCCTGTAGTGGAAAGCGAAGATCAACGTCAGGCAAGAGTTGCTCAAGAGAGTGTCGCTGCACTAGCAGAGTCAGAACAGTCAGACGATGAAAAGTTTGAAGAAGATAATCATGGATTAAAATTTGCAATCCGGCCTATTAAAAACTTTGCAATCGGCCGCATTGAATTTCCACTTGAAATTGTTGATGAAATTAATCAACATATTGATGAAGACATCATTCCAAAAAACGAGAGTTATGCTAATGGTCTTGTTGGCCAACTCAAAAATAATAAGAGCTCTGCCCAATTAGATTTTCCTCTTGACAATGAGATTGGCAAGCAATTAGAAACTGTATTTAATCAGATCGGCACTACATATCTTAAACAAGGATATGATAGAGATTCAAAGGCTGAAGTTTTTCAGTGTTGGGCAAATCGTGCTTATGCTGGAGATTATAATCCTTATCATGATCATGGTTGTCAATCTATGGCTGGTCTGTCTGGTTTTCTTTGGTTGAAAGTTCCCAATTGTATTGAGGTACTTGATGACGTTCCTACTTCATTACACGGTGCTAATGGTGCTATTGATGGGTTTACTCATTTAATTTGGGGTCAAAATAGTCGCAGAGATATTTTACAGTTACATGCTCAAACTGAGGATTACGTTAAACCTATTGTTGGTGTAATGTTGGTATTTCCTAATTGGTTGAAACATCAGGTACTACCTTTCTTTGGTGATGGTGAACGACGTTCTATTGCTATGAATTGGAATGTTCGTGATTCAGATCAGGAACTTATGAAACATCTATCTGTTCGTGAGAAAGAAAATTATGCAAAAGCTAAGAAGGATGAAGAGGAAGCTTCTTCTTGATTGATTACAAATATAACGAAGATAAAACCCTAGAGGAATTATCAAAGTATATTGACTCCACCTATGATGAACACTATAGCAAGAACAAGTTTCAAGCTACAGAGTTTATCATAGATGGTGGTCACGGTGAAGGTTTCTGTATTGGTAACATACTCAAGTATGCACAACGATATGGAAAAAAGAATGGCAAGGATAGAAGGGACTTGCTAAAAGTTATACATTATGGTATTATAACTTTATACATTAATGAAATGGAAAATAGTGAAAATGAATCTTAGTAATGAAACGGTATCTGTATTGAAGAATTTTGCAACAATCAATCAGAACCTTGTGATCAAAGCAGGCAGTAGTATCTCTACAATGTCTGCAATGAAAAATATTGTTGCAACGGCTGAAGTGAAAGAAGTCTTTCCAACAGAATTTGCAATTTATGATTTGAATGAATTTCTTGCTGCATTATCACTTTTTGAAAAACCAAGTTTGGATTTCAATAATGATTTTGTTGTAATGACAGAAAATGGTACGTCTTTGAAATATTGGTATTCTGATCCATCTGTAGTTACAACAGTAACCAAAGAACTTACAATGCCAGAGTGTGAAGTTAATTTTTCTTTTGCAAATGATTTGTTGTCTAATGTACAAAAGGCTGCAGCTGTTATTGGTGTTCCAGATATGTTACTTGAAGGAACAGATAGTGGTGTTGCTTCATTGAAAGTTACTGATAAGAAAAATGCAACTGCAAATGCTTATGATGTAAAAGTTGATGTCAATAATCAAGATGGAAAAAATCTGCCATATAAGTTTTGGTTCAAGGTTGAAAATCTGAAACTTTTGTCTGGTACATATGATGTATCAATTTCTTCTAAAAACATTAGTCATTTTGTAAATGCAAATGTAGATATTAAATATTGGATTGCTCTGGAACCAGAGTCCAAGTATGATGCTTGAAGTAAGGAATTTATATAATGGAAACTTTTTTGTGGGTAGAGTTGTATCGCCCCAAGGATATCGAATCATGCGTACTTCCTAATAGTCTAAAAAATACATTAACTGATTTTATTAATGAAGGTAATATACCAAATTTAATTTTATCAGGAACTTCGGGCGTAGGTAAAACTACTGCTGCGAAAGCAATGCTAGATGAGTTGGGTTCAACTTATATGATGATCAATGGTTCGGAAGAATCAGGCATTGATGTTCTACGAACTAAAATTAAAAACTTTGCATCCACTGTGTCACTTCACGGTGGGCGTAAGTATATTATTTTGGATGAGTCAGACTATCTAAATCCACAATCAACTCAACCAGCCCTGCGTGGGTTCATGGAAGAGTTTCATAAGAACTGTGGTTTTATTCTTACATGTAATTATAAAAATCGATTGATACCGCCATTACATTCTCGTTGTAGTGTTGTGGATTTCTCTATTCCTAATTCAGAGAAACCAAAACTTGCTAAAGAATTTATGGCAAGAGTTGTTACAATCCTAAATGATCAGAATGTAAAACATGATAAAAGGGTTGTTGCAGAGATAATCAATAAATACTTTCCAGACTGGCGTAGAGTATTGAATGAACTCCAAAGGTATTCTGTATCAGGTGCAATTGATGCTGGTATGCTTGTTGATATTGCCGAGGTAAATATCAAAGAGCTTATGCAATCTATGAAGAATAAGGAGTTTACTAATGTTCGTAAATGGGTTGTCAATAATCTTGATAATGATCCTGTACGTTTGTTTCGCCGCATTTATGACAATCTTTACGATTATGTGGATGGGGGTAGCATACCCCATGTGGTTGTTGTTTTGGGTGAGTATCAGTACAAGGCGGCGTTTGTTGCAGATCAAGAAATAAATCTGATGGCTTGTTTCACAGAGATTATGGCACGAGCTAAATTCAAATGACGGAAAAAATTCCTCTAGCTAGAAATGTAATAGAAAATTATGATATAAATGTAACTCGGCCAATCTTTATTAAAAACATATTTGATGAGGTTGGTTCTGATTTACATTCTACTATGGAAAGTATTATTCTTGAAACAGGGAATGAGTGGCCAAAACGACCAACAGTTGTTCAAGCAGACATGACAAATCTCAATATGCATTACAAGCATCCTAGTTTTAATAAACTATGTGATATTGTAATTCCATATGCTGAGAAAATGGGGTCAACGCCTATCAAGTGTAGAGCTTCTGATTGTTGGGGCGTCTTATATAAGAGGAATGATTTTTCAATTGCACATGCACATTGGCCAAATGTTTGGTCATGGGGATACTATGTAAAGGTTCCACAAGGTTCAATGCCTTTAGTTTTCCCAGAAGGTAAAGAGGGAAATTATTATGTGTTTCCACAGGTAGGAGATTTGGTTATCTTTCCTGCTTGGATTAAACATGAAGTGCCACCATCTGTGTGTGAAGAAGATAGAATTTTGGTTGCAGGAAATCTTGAAAGAATTCCTCATAAGGATTTGCCATTACCAAATGTAGAAGAAATTAAAAAGTCAGTTAAACCTTATACGAAAAAGGGTAATTGAATGATTGATGTATATGATGATGTTTTAGAAGAACACAATGCTCTACTGATTGATGATGAGGTTAAGAGGTTATCATGGAAATATGATTACTCATCTGAGCCTACTAAACCAAATAAACATTGGCATGTTTTCTGTGGCCACAGTGAAGAAGAATGTAGTCTATCAAATTATTATTGGGTTGATCCTTTATTTCAAATGTTAATGAATAAATTTGATTTCAAATCTAAATATAATATTGATAGTTATATACGAATATATTGTAATGCTCATACACATGGAATTGAACCGCATCTTCATATAGATGATGGTGATTTTACTATGATATACTATCCCCGTATGGATTGGAAACAAGAATGGGGTGGTGGAACTTTAGTTGATGATACTCTTGTTCCTTATGCTGGAAATAAATTGGTTGTGTTTACAGCCAGTCTTCCTCATAAGGCAATGCCAGTATCTAGAGAATGTTATCAGTTAAGAACTTGTGTTGTTTTTAAATGTAATGTTATGGGAGAATGAAAATTGACAGAAAATAAAATAGTTCAGTTTGAAACTATACCACAATTGAAATTAGGTTTTTCTGCAATCTCTTTAGATGAGGTGGATATTATTAATAAGTATATTGATGATAACACTGATAGATTGCCAGACTTATCATCTCAATTAGTAGGACAAATAAAACAAGATAAAAGATCAAAGCAATTAGAATTTGATTTAAACGATGACGTACCTAAACAGTTGAGTAAGTTTTTTATTATGTGTGCAAAAGAATATGCTGCTCAACATCCAATGTCTGATCGTATTAAAAACATCATCGGCCCTAAAGAAGATTATGTTGTTAAGAAAATCTGGTCGGTACATAGCTATGCTGGAGACTATAATCCTTTGCATGAGCATGGAACTGCCAGTGGAAGGGGCGTATCTATGATTGCGTTTCTAAAGCTTCCATCACAAATATCTGATATTGGAGAAAAGATGAAAGGTGAAGTGGGCGTACAACAGGGTAATTCTGGTAGTACAGATGGTCTAACTCAATTTGTTTGGGGTGGAGACAGTATGTACGATATACCTAGATTTAAACATCCTTCATTTGCGTATGCTCATCCAGAGGTAGGAAAGGTTGTGGTATTTCCAATTTGGTTGCTTCATCAGGTCGCACCTTTTTTTGGTGAAGGTGAAAGGAGAACAATGTCTTGTAATATAGATATTATTAATAGTCATGTATGAACTGAAAGATTATCTTAATGCAATAAATTACACAAAAGAGCCTCTTATGGATACAGGGGATGAACAGTGGGAAAAGAAATATCCACCATTCATAGTAAACAAGTGTGTTGCTCCGTTTCCAGATACCGTTATGTTGTTGAATGAACTCAATCAACTACATCATCTAGATAAGAAACTCCAATTTGATTTTTTGATAAATAGTTTACGACCAAGAAAAAGGTATACTCCTTGGCTGAAGGCGAAGAAATTAGAAAATCTAGAGTATGTTAAAGAGTTTTATGGATACAACAATGAGAAGGCAAGGGCCGCTCTTGATATACTAAATGATGAACAAATTTCTGCCATAAAAGCAAAATTAAATAAGGGTGGAAGAGATGGAAGAGATTAATTGGACACAGGAGCATATGCTTGAAGTTGGGCTGAAAGAGCCTGACGATTTTTTGAAGGTACGAGAAACTCTATCTCGTATTGGTGTTGCTTCCCGAAAAGAACGAAAACTATATCAGTCTTGTCATATATTACATAAGCAAGGACGATACTATATTGTACATTTTAAAGAGCTATTTGCTCTTGATGGAAAGAAAACCAATCTGTCTGAAAATGATATTGCACGACGAAATACAATTTCAAATTTGTTGAAGGATTGGGGTTTGATTAATATACTTGGAGAAATAACAGAAGTTGCTCCATTAAGTCAGATCAAGGTTCTTTCGTTTAGTGAAAAGAATGATTGGACATTAGAAACCAAATATAACATAGGTAAAAAGAAAGAAGCCTAATGGAAAAGTTCTCAGAGTTCATTACTGAAGAAAAAGAAGACAAGTATCGGTTGTTAATTCTTTCTAATAAGCCAGACAACAATCTATACTTTCATACTGCACAAAGACTTTTGGATGAATGTAAAAGTTTGGGTATTCCTGCTTATGTTCTTTTTGTTGAATCGGGAAAAATTGCTGGTGGTAAAGCTTTTCAAGCTGATGATAATAAAGGATTTGAAATTTCTGATGATAATACAGTAGCTATTGTTCGTGGGTCTGTAGCATCCAGAGATGCTTGGTTAGATATGGTTTCTCAATTAGAGAAGATAGGAATTTGTTGTGTTAATTCACGAGCAACAATTCAAATGTGTGCTGACAAATATTGGACTGCTTTACGATTAGCTGATGCTGGTATTCCAACACCAAAAACTACTTTATTACAAAGTGAAGAAACTCTTCAAACTTCACTAGATATCATTGGAGAAGAATATCCGATGATATTAAAGACATTGCGTGGTTCTAAGGGTATTGGCGTTATCTTTATAGAATCTAAAAGGCAACTTAGTTCTCTTATACAATTGCTTTGGAAACAAGATGAAAGTACTGAAATACTTTTACAATCATATATTAAATCTGATTTTGATGTTCGTGTAATTGTATTGAATGGTGAAATTCAAGCCGCAATGCGTAGAGATGTTTTGAAGGGAGATTTTAGAAGTAACTATTCTCAAGGCGCTAAAGTTAAAGAATACAAGTTAAATGATGAAGAAATTGCAATTTGTCTTAACGCTGATAAAGCAGTAAATGGTGTATGGACTGCTGTAGATTTTATTAAGGATGGCAAAGATACTTTTGTGTTAGAGGTGAATAGTTCTCCAGGCACAGAAGGTATTGAAAAAGCAACAGGCAAAAATCTTATTAAAGAATTGGTTATTCATTTTCAGAATAGAGAAAATTGGCGATATACAGCATTGGAAATTGGTCATAGAGAAATGGTAACTATAAAACCCTTTGGCAATTTAGAAGCAAAATTTGATACAGGTAATTCAGCATCGGCTTCAACTATTCATGCTGATAATATTGATGTTAATGGTAAAAAAATTACTTGGTCGTATGAAGGTAAAACAGTAACAAGCAAACTTCAAAGAACTGTAAAGGTTGATGTTGGCGGCTTAAACAATTATACAGAAGAAAGATATGCTATTTTGTTAGATATAGAATTTGTTGGAACTATCTATAAAAATGTTGAAATATTATTAGATAATAGAGAGGGTCGAAGTCCAATTTTATTTAATCGTGATTTTATGAAACGATCTAATGTGATGGTTAACCCGCAAAGAAAATATATCGTAACCACCAAATTTGTCCTTGACAAATAGCTCTAAAGGTGATATAGTTATTATATGAATTTCTACACAAATGTTCTTCAGTGGGGCAACAATCTTCTTGTTCGCGCTGTTATTAATAATAAACGTGAAAATTTTAGAGTACGATATTCCCCCA
>Ga0209192_10002399_pt1 | contig 13526 bp, 12 predicted proteins | sample ArcticOcean_MG_C_11_FD_187433 | JGI IMG/M metagenome (GOLD analysis project Ga0209192, IMG submission 187433) | Marine microbial communities from western Arctic Ocean - ArcticOcean_MG_CB2_154 (SPAdes) (version 2) | ecosystem: Environmental > Aquatic > Marine > Oceanic | place: Arctic Ocean... | reverse complement strand
TGCTGTACCTGAATTCTCTGAGTTAATGTAACCTTGTGCTGCTGGAGAAATTACTGTGACAGCTGCCGCTAGCCCATATACAGAACCTGCGGATGTGTCTATCCAAGTTGAGTCAGTGCCATCCGTAACATACTCTGCAAGAACGCCTGTAGTAGTATTAAACCATTTAGTACCAACAGTAGGATTAGTAGGAGCTGTAGCTGAGTTTATTGTTGATAAAGAAGCAACATCTGCGGCAGTTAGTGCTTGGAAGCAAGCATCTCCTGCTGACCATGCCTGATCTCCAAACGAAGACTCTGCATTCTTAGTGACACCTGTGAGCGTCCAGTAAGTTGTGTTGTCTGTACGACCTGTGTAGCTGATGATTTCAGTCTTGTCAGTTGCAGACAAAGTTAAGCGGCCACTTGCAGGAACATCTTTATTAGGCGCAACAGCTTTTACTACATCAACTGTAGTCGCACCGATGGCTACGTTTGCTTGTAGCGTAGCCTGTACATTATTCTCAAAGGCCATTTCTATGTGTCCTTAATCTTAATTTTAAAGTTTACTTCTTTAGTTCTACCCTGGGAAGTAGCAGCAACTACAGATAATTTATATCTTTCTTTATGTGCTCCACCACTAACCCATAATTTTGGAATGGCTGTAGCAGCATCAGTTAATCCTACAGTTAAACCTGTTGCTGGATCTAGTGTTAAAGTACAGCTTGTAATGCTATCGCCTAATGGAAGCCATAAAGTAAAATCAACATCATAATCTAATTGCTCATTAGGTTGTTTAGTAAATGTTTTAATAGCTTTTACTCCTGTTAAGCAACTTTAGCATATATTACTCTTTCTTTTTTAACTTCAATTGCTAGTGCTCTATTATCGGGTTTTACTACTATTACTGTACGTGATGCACTTCTTTGTCCTTCTTGTGCAAGTAGTATAAATCTAGTAGTAATTATTACTGTTGCATCTACGTTAAGAGGAACAGCGACATATCTTAATACAGTTACTTCTACAGCTACTGCTGCTGAGGCTGTAACACGAGCTTCAGATACGTTTAAACCGACTCCCTGGGACGTAAATACAGCATTTCCTTCAATAAATGCTCTAGCAATTGCTGATCTATCAGCTTCAGCAGTGATTGTAGCAGAAGCTTCTATAGCTCCGCTAGCAAAAATAAGTATCTCACCAGCTGTTATCGTTACATTACTACCTGTAAATGCACCATCTACATAAACATCTACATAATCAGTTGCAGTTATTGCGGTACTTGCTTCAATATTAAGAGTAGTAGTTGACTCTAAATATATTGATCCTTCTACGTTAGCAGCAGCACTAAACAACGCACCGTGCATTACTTCTGCTGTGGCTGTAGTATTTGAAGTAGGCCCAAGACCTGTAACTGTCCAGTATCCATCAACAACAACTGCTGGTACATAAACAGCAGGGTGTGTAGTAGTGATTCTTTGTAAAAAGCCACCGTCATAACCAGATACGCCATTTCTAGTCCGAGCTTGGACTAAATACGAATGATAAGTAATTCCTGCGGGTGCTGCGTTATTTAAAGTATTTGTTATAGTAGTAGGAATGTTAGTTCCGTTATACGTAGTGTTTGCATAATACGGAGCTATAGGTAACCAAACACTAGAAATTTGAATTTGTGAGTTAGCATTATTTACCCAATAAGCAGCAGCATTAGTATCAGCCCAAGTGTCGTAAGCAGGTATTGTATATGCTTCAGCTGAGTTGTAAGAAGGAGTCCAGTATCCTGTGTCAGATACATCTGCAGTAACACTAACTAACTTTCCTCCGATTGCTATAATCGAAGCACTAGCTGCTATTGTTGCAGAGTCATCTTGTATAATTCCTGCAGTACCTGTAACTGTACTAGAAGCTGTAATATCTATCAGAGCTTGTGATATTTTAATTACATCTAATACTGCGTTTAAAGATGTAGTAGCTGCAATGTTTGCTGAAACATGTACTTCAACATATTTCACTACTTCAATTTCTGCTCTAGCAATTACACTAGCTTCTATAGTACCTAAAAGGCTTGGAAGAGCTGATAAATTTGCATTAGCAGTAATATTTGCAAAACCAAGTTTGGTATTTGCGCCTGTAGATATAAATAAAGTACTACCTAAGAATATACCTTCTACAGAAACAATATTGAATGAGCTTCCTACAACTTCAGCTGATCCTGTAATAACACCGCTATCTGCAAATCTTCTGAAATTTTCGCCAGATATTGGCAGAATACTTGCTGATGCTTCAATTGATGCTTGCGCATTTCTTATAAGACCGGCAGCCGCAATTATTTCTGCACTAGTAGATATAACTGCACTAACTAATACTGTATTAGTGCCAGTAGATATAGTTATATTACTACCTAAGAAGGAACCTTGTGCATATACACTCTTAAACCCAATTCCAGAAATTGCCGCAGCGCCTATAACTATAGCGTTGGCCAAAACTGTGCCCAATACCGCACTTTGTTCAATAAGCTCAGAGCTTCCAGCAATTACTGCACTTGTAGGTATTGCTACATATGGAAGTGTTGTTATGTCAGCAGACCCTATTACAGTCAGACTACTGCCTAATATAATTTCCACGTTGGCTGTAGTAAGCTCTGCATCTGGCCCAAATCCTGTATCTGTCCAAAAAGCAGGAGTTGTGTACGCCGCTTGAGTAACTACTGGTGGAACCCAAACTGATGGGCTGCTTACAACGTATCTGTCAACGTAATACAAATAAACTGGGCCTGGATCTACTGCCCAATAAGGATCCTGCCAAGACGGTCTTGGCTGTAAGCGCCATTCACTAGTTGTTTCTCCAGAATTAGAACTAGTACCAGCAGTATTCCACCACCACGGCCCACTTACATAATTACCAGAATTAGGCCCATTTGGCCCTGTTCTCTTATGACTTGAACTTGACCCTTGGAAAACCCAAGAGGCTTGTTCAACTGTCCAGTAACCAGGCGTACTAATTTCAGGATGATAAACAGCAGCAGTCCAATATCCAGTATCTGAAATATCTGCTGAAGCGTAAATTGCTGGCCCAGTTAAACCTGCAGCCGCTAAAGAAGCATTAGCTTGTACATTAACATTACTATAATTACTAGTTATAGCAGTGCTATATGTATTAGCAATTCCTGAGAATGTAGCAAAAGTACTCTTTTCTATTACCACACTTGATGTAATTGAAGCTGTAGCTGCAATATTTGATTGAACTGGTATTGCTGTATACGACAATGCTGTTGTTAATGCTGCTCCATTAAATTGGGCATCGCCAATAGATATTTTATTGCCTATTGAAATAGCAACTGCGTTTCCTGAAATTGCAGCGGAAACAAATACATTAGTTAAAGAAGAAGCCGTTATAGCAGATGAAGCTACAATATCTGATGTACAAGATTTTATTAAATGACTTTCTGATGTTGCTGATGCAAATCCACTAAATTGAGAACTACTATCTACTACGATAGTTGGTGCTAAAGCAACATTTGCTGCCCCAGAAATCACACCAGTATTAAATGAAGTTGTTCCTGAATTTGCCGCTACTGTTGCTATACCCACATTACCTTGGGTACTTGTAATAGAGCCGCCCATTCCACTGTGATACAAACAATAATAATATAAATTAGTAGCAACAGTATTGGATAAAGTGAAAGTAATAGCAGATCCTGCTACACCTGAACTTCCAGTATAAGAAAAATCGCTCCCTATATTAAAAGTGCTATAAACACTTCCCCCATTATGCGTACCGTCAGGAGTTGTAGATATTAAAATTGGGTGTAATAGTAAACTACTATGTGAAATATCAAGTGTATATGTAAATCCGTATTTAAGATCTAATGCAGCATTAGCAACCCCATTAATATAATAGTTACCACCAGATGCAGTAATTACAAATAACTGGGTACCTGGTTCGTTTTCACTAGTAGCTACAAACTTAAATACACTAGCTGTTACTGCAAGCTCAGCTTGTGCAGCTATTGTAAGAGATACATCATTAACAAGACCTGCATCAGCAATTATTGAAGCAGCACCATTTAAAGTAGTTTGTGTAACTGCTTTTTTGTTACCAACTGAAATTGCTAAACTTGAGCCAGTAAATACGCCTAAAGCGTTTAAAATTAAATGTGGTGTTAATATTACGTTACTTGATGCTGCTACATTGCCTGTAACTACAATTCCGCCTGTAACTTCAGCTGCAAGTGAGCAAGAACCAACTACATTGGCTGTTGCTGCATTAACTATAAAAGTAGACAAGGAGGAGTCAGCAGTCGCATTGATAGATGCCTGCATGCCTCGATAAGCATTTGCACTAGAGGACATTGCCGCTGATGCAGTTAAAGTAGTTTGGCTAACTGCTTTCTTTGCACCAATTGAGATAGCTATACTTGAGCCAGTAAAGAAGCCCTTAGCGTCACTAACAACATAGTTTGATGCCACTACATTACTTGATGCTGCTACAGCAAATTCACCCGCAACTATTCCTGAAGTGGTAGATAAAATTGCACAAGAGCCTGCAATATTAGCAGAAGTATACTTAGTGTAATAAGCAGAAGATGTGACTGCTGCGCTAGCGGTAATGTCCTTAGAAACATTTAATATATTTGATGCAGTAGCTGAAGATGTAGCAGAAGCGGCAATATCAGCTGTGCCGTAAAAGACTGTATGTACTGTAGCAGTTGCCACTAAAGATGCGGTGGGTTGCCATGCTGTTTCTATAAATACAGGAGCAATAGCTGCTGTAACTATCCCGTAATTTTGTAACTGATAACGATAATAGGTACTACTATTATAGCCATGGGCTATAGCAGGATATATTGTTCTGTATTGTGCTGGGTTTGTTCGAGGTAATTGTGAGTACCAATAATTCTGACCCGGAGCTATATCCCAGACATTGTTATCTTGTCCTGTTCTGACAACATATAAACCCGAATAATGCGACCATCCGTAAACAGCTGGCGTACCACTTGTCCAGTAGCCATTTGTACCTGTAATTGCGGATGCGAAGATGACCTTACCTGAGTTAGCGGTTAGGTTACACTCTGCTTGTAATGAAGCAGACGCGTAGGCCACCCTCGATCCTACAGCAACATTCGTTGCTTGAGCCGTAACGTACACGACTGCTTGCCTTTGAACCACAGCGTTAGCATCACTGCTAGCTGTGCAAACTATTTCAGCGTTACTAAACTGAACTCTATATCCTTCCGTGTTAGCTGCTGCGTTACATCCCATTGTAGCGGTTGCAGCTGCAAATCGAATAACCGATTGCGTTGTCGCTACTGCTACTGAAGTGATTGAAACAGCTATTGCATGTGAATGTAGAGTTACCTGAGCAGAAGCTCCTGCCGCTGCACTAAATGATCCCGCACCCTCAACTACTGCTGAAGCAGTAACAAGTTGTTGTACGCCTATAGCGTGTGTATTGAGTGCAGAAAAATTCATCTTAGGTTAGCGTTACCGTAACTCCACTTACCGCAAACGACAGTACGTCGTCTTGAGTTAAAGTTTTAGCAGTTGCTAGGTCAGTATGGTAGAGCAAGTTACCACCAGTAGCTGCATCGAAAATGCCGATATAAGCTACGCTTAGTGAACTAACAGCAGGGACATCAGTCTGGAATGCAGGAAACTGAATCTGTGCTGTAGTATTTACTACACCGTTAACTGCAGTACCAAAAGTCATAGCTTGCCTAGCATATGCAACAGTACCGCCAGTATTAGCCCAGGTGTTTTCGGTGCTACCAGATCCAGTGTCTGTAGGATCTCCGGTAAATGTACCTAAGTACGCTGTAGTAATGGTTGGGAACGGTTGTCCCCGTAAAGTTGAATCGAGAATTTTATTCTCAAGGTAATCAGAAAATTTAGACATTGCTAACTCCAAAATTAATAAAATGGTATGTGCCGATGACACTACCTAATGTTAAATAATTAGTATAATTATCTAGCCATTGGATTATATAATACATTATTTATATTACACATCATAGGGATAACAATGTCTTACTGCTTATGCAAATCCTCTTTGTCGGAGTTTATCAATATTGTTAGACAAACCAGTCTTGTAGCCAAACTTACGGGCTTTACCTAACTCTATCTCATACTGGGCTTGGTATTTATGTGCTGAGCTACCTTCAGACATATTTATAGATCCATGCGCTAAATATGCTACGTAATTTACAAGCACTTCAACAAGTCCTTCACTAATAGGAACTTCATCATCTTCATCTATAATTTCTGCAAAGTCTTTAAGATACGTTATAGAAATAGCTGTTACTTTGTTTTCTGTATTATCTCTATGACCTGTAAAACTAACACTATTATGACTATTTACAATTACACTACGAAAATCACTTTCTACGTTTAAATTTAATTCTGCGCCATCTTGATCGTACGCTGATCTAATTCGTAATACTAAAGGGTCTGTTAATGTATATGAAGTTACATCAGTAACAAGTGTGAAAGATTCAGTAGCTTCTCTTAATGCTAATTCAGAATTAACTTTTTTAAGTCCCCTATTAATATAGGTGAACATTTTGTCTAGATTATCTTGCTCATCTATATCACTTATTGATAAGTCAGCTAACTCACCAAAACGCAAGTAGTCCAATAATTTATTAACTACCATTAGTGCACCTTGTAAATATTTTATATTTTGAAATTATACATAGTTAACTGTTGAATGCAATTTATTACTATGGGTGATGAGTTTCTAATACTGCAATACGTGCAGCAATGTTAGTCATAGTGTGTACGCCTGCTTGCAACTCTGTTGCTGTTAGTGTGCCAGACACTGTAGCACCTTGAGCACTTGTACTAATTTTAGGAACATTACTATAGTTTAAAGAAGTGACAGTTGGAGTAAGAGATACTCCTGCTAAGCCACCACACACTAGCGCCCATGACCCTGGGCCAATTAAGTATGCTCCACTATCATTATCATCAATAAAAGCAATACTAGGTGTATTAGCTGCTCCTGCTGGAAACTTACCAGTTCCTACTGTATCACGTACAGTTCCAAAATCACCTATTAACGTTTGTATTTGAGTAACTAGAGATGGCACCATACCTTGTGTAGGAATAATTGAATACGTAGCAGTTGCAGCACCTACACTAGTGTATGGAGAATTTAAAGTAAGTTGTGTATCTGTAGCTACACTAAGCACTTCATATAATTCTTTATCAGGCCCATAAAAAATATGACCTGTTTTAACTGTGTTTAGAAAAAACGTTCCAACACCAGATACTACGGCAGAACCGTTAATAACTGTTACTGTACCTACATTATACCAAGCCATACCATCTTACCTTATATTTAATTACTTTTAACGTAAAAATTTAATCAATGTCTTGAAAAACAGTAGAACTATTGACTGCATCTTTAGTAAATTGAAGTATCGCATCCCAATCAGAGAAAGCGTTATTATAATCGTATATGTATTGTTTTACTCTAACAATCTCATTATTAACAATTGTTGCTCCATACCACGTAGAATATGCCCCTACCTTATGTGGGAGATCAAAAGCTGCTTCAACATATAATGGATCCCCAGTAAAATATAAATCATAGTGCTCTGGAAAAATAAAATTAGCATCGTATACTTTATTATAACTCCTACAAATTACGCTACATTCAGTTGGAAGTAACGGATGTGTTTCATCGCACAAAACATACCGTTTATCATAAATTTTATTACTTGTTAAACAGTATTTTGTTGCAATTGCTCCAATATGCCCTTCTGGGCAACGAAGCAACGGTTGTTTATTTGAATACTTTAAAACAGTAATTACTTTTTCTTGTAAGACTGAATGAAATAAGTCACTAGACATTGCACTAAAATCTGTTTGATCCTCATTTGGAAATTTTTCTGTAATTATGTCTCTGAGTCTCTGAGGGCAGTTATGCATTAAGTAAGAAGTTTTATCTTGCCCGTCTACTGTGCATACCTCTTCAATTTCATGATTAATTGGCTCTTCTTCGCCTATATCAAAGCATTCACAATCTAACAATGTCTGTATTTGGCTTCTGATTTTTTCATCAGTTACAGGATTAACTACAAGTATTGTAGTTTGTATACTGTCATGTCTATGGTCATGTTGAATTTTATTGTTATGTAATTCAGTGTGGTAATTAGTACTTTTATCTAAAGTTGGAACTACTTCTCCATTAACTTTTGAAAGACGTTCTTTACATATTTTAACTGTAACAATACTATCAATACCTTTGTCTTTTTGATCTAGTATTTCATACATACTTTACCTCAATCATAGTAAGAAGCTCTTGATATCATAAAAGGATTAGAATTTGCAGTATTTCTTGAATCATTTTTATAAGGATAATAAAAACCTGCAGGAGTTCCTGAACTTGCAAATGCTGCAGTAAGCGCAGTACCACCTACTGCTATAATAAAAAAAGGTAATGATGCACCAAAAGTTGCAAAAGCTAACGCAGCAGCAAGTATTGCACTTAAAAGTCCTGATTTATTTTCATCTGTATCCCAAGCGTGGCCAGATGCATATATAGAATATGATGACTGGAAATAAAATCCACTATTTATACGAAAAGCACTACGATAAAAACACCACCATAAATCAGCTCTAGACCATGCATAAAAAAACGAGTTGTATCCCTGCGATTGAAACCCCTCGCCGTCACTAGCTGCTTGCCATTCACTACATGAGTGTGCAATAGAAGGGCAATAATACATCATATCAGATGCTGGAACTGTATTATCTGCACCAACTACTCCTGTTGCAAAAGATAACGGCGCAACATTTACACTTAAATTTACAGTATATGCGGAACTTCCACCAGTATTTGCCATAGAAGGTGAAGAAGCATTATTTCCTCCTACTACTTTTAATGGCAAAATTCTAGAATCGTAAGTTCTATTATTAGAGCTATTAAATGTTTGTATCCCGTAATCATCTGAAGAAGTAGCTGCTGCATAAGACATTTCATTAAGTGGTAAAAAACAATATAACGTAGGAGCTGAATGCCCGTAAGTTTGAATAACCCACATTTCCCAGTTAGTTCCTATCCTAGTAGTAAGAATAACTGATGCATACGGAGCGTTACTTCCTGTACTAATAGGTTTTATAAAACACATAGGGGGAGGGCTATTAGAATTGGCACGTGCTGATAAACTATATTTAAAAATGTTGCCATTAACTTGAGTTCCAGCTAAGCCAGTAGGGGTACTTGGGCTATGTTGAGTACTTGTGCCGCCTGACATAGCTGGTATTCTTGTTGAATTAAATAATGTAGCTTTACCAGCAAAATGATAATGAGCAAACTCTGAATCAATAAGAATATCATTATCTGTATTTTTTGCAATTATTCCATATGTCATATTATTTTCCCCATACTACAAAAAAAGTTTCTACTGTATTTGATGTATTTGGTGCTGTAGTTGTTAAAGTAGATCCAGACAATGTATATGTGTGTACATACGCCTCATCATCACCCGTAACTTGATTTAACATTTGGCGAGTAACAAGCCGTGTATTCATAACAGGTACATTAGTGTATGTCTGATTTGTATTAGCTGGTGTTTTATAATATCCAAGTACAGTCCATGTTTGGTCTAATGATGAAAACCGTAAAGACCCATCTGATTCATATATTTCAAATCCGTACGCCATTACGTAAGATTTCCTATTTTAACGCGTAAATTTGTGCCTTCCCAAACTTCAATACTGTCTGAATCTATTATCATTCTACTACCTGTGCCTGTTGCGTAAGTACCAGCTCCTACATCAGGTGGGGTAAGGTTAAGTTGATTAGCATTAATTGTAGCAGCAGCTATAAGAGCATTTGTAGCGTTAACATATCCTATTACGTCATCTGTACCTATTGTAAGATTACTAATATTTGCAGCGTCTATAGTTGCATTCATAATAATCGTATCGCTTATGTACGTACCCGGAGCATTCCACGTTCCACCACTGTTTACACAAGCTGTTTGACCTGATGCTGATTCACCTCCTATGCTACTAGTGCAAAGACCAGGGGATGTAATAACTCTAAATGGTGCTACTATGTCGCTAGTTCCTGCTACTTTAAATGAGTTTGCATTAATAATAAACTCACTAAATCCTGCACTAGTAATATCAGTATTTGCAGTATTAAATAAACCAAAACCAGCTACATTCCCATTTACATCTGTTTTAATAGTGTACTTGGCTTGCATGGTTCCTAATCCAGGCTGAACAGATGAGCCAATTGTTTCTTCTATTGCAGCTACTCTTAAACCATATTCTGTAGCTAACGCAGAACCTGCTGCGCTAGTTATAACGCCTGTATCGGCATCTACTACTACACCAGCATAGCTTAACTTTGTTTGATTAGTTGAACTTGTAATCATAGCCTGTAATGCTATTTGTCCTGCTTCATCTAAGTAATCTATAATTTTATTACTTGTAGAAATATCATTAGACTTAGCAAAAGCAGCTAACTCAAGTTGATCTGTGTTGTATAAAACTGTATTTAATTTTTGAACCATTTGAGCAGAAGTGTTGTTTTCTAAGTCAGTAATTAATCCTTCAAGAGCAGTACTGTCAAAAGATAATACACCTGTATCTAAACGAAAACCTAAGTATGCTATTGCTGCATCTGTTACAGTCTTATTATTAGTATAAATGCCTTCATGTGCATTTAAGTTAGCCTGCATAGCAGCTAACATATTTACAGTTAATTGAGAGTAATGTCTGGCAGAGTAAAGACTATCTTCTACTACAACGTTAGGATCTGCATTTCCCCATAATAATGCAAGATCTCTATAGTTTTTAGACTCAATAGCTTTTAAACCAGCAGCAATGTTAGCAGTTTCTGCAGCAGCTACACTAGCACCAACAGCATTAGCATAAGTAGTAGCTGTGTTTGCAAATGTTTCTGCAACAGCTACTTGGTTTTGAACATTCACAGCTGAGGTTGCTGCAGAATTAGCTTCTGCTTCTGTTAGTCTTAAATACTCTGCGGCTGTAGTCATTTTTTATCTCTAAACAATATATGAATCATAATGGGAAGATTTTTCAGTATCATCATCGCTCCATATTACAGAGTTATTATCATCAATGGAAGATTCTACTTCTTGGCTAGGTCTCCAAGAGTTTAAAGAGCCCAGCATAGATATAGTGTCTATAAAATCGTCATGTTTGCTTTTAAATCCTGCAGCTGACGCTAATGAAAGCTCTTCCATTGCTTCTACTATAATAGGGTCTTGTTTCATTTCTTCCGGAAACCATATTTTTTTAGTTTTAAACCAAGGTAAAACAATATTAAATCTTTGCATTTTATTTGTAGCTGGCCGTATACCGGGCCTGTTACTGTTGCCTTCAGACGCTAATGTAAAGTAATTATTGCGGTTAGTCATTTCTCTTTGTATCCACTGAATAAATCCGCCTTGTTGTCCTGTTACTTCTACACCCACTTGCTGAGGTTTGTACATTTGAGCCAATCTAAACAAGTCATCAATGTTTTGATCCATTAATTGCCGTTTGCATATTCCGTCTACCCATAACCAGTCGCCATTACTATTGAGTGCCCAAACCGATATAACACTAAAATCGGCACTACTTTTCTCACTTGTAGCAAAATCACTAGTAATATAAAAATTATAAGCGCCTTTATTATTAAGAAGCCCTTTACGCTCATACCAAATTAGATCGCCATCTTGAACCAGTCTGTCTTCATCAGACATAATACGTAACATGAGCTCTTGGTTAAATGAAGCAATTTGACCAGTTTTAACTGCTCTGTTGTATTGCTCCTCAATGTACTCAAAAGTAAACCGATCTTCCCAAGCGCCTCTGAATTCTTCTTTAGTACAAGGAAACTTTTCACAAACTGGGAAAACGTTCACACTCCATGCACCACTCTCTACAGCTTTGTAAAGTGGATCTTTTGAATTAAACGGCGTACCTGACCATATAATTCTGCGCCTTTGTGGATGTAAAGCATAGTTAATGGCTTTATAAACTGTATCTTCAATAGATTTAATAACAGTTGGAGATCTTGCATCCTCATCTGAAACTAAATCATCTAATATGGCTAACGTTGGGCGCTTACCCATTTCCTTACTACCACGTACACCTGTGCTAGCTCCATAGCCTTTAACAATAAAAGTTTTGCCTTCCGCGTTCCGGAACTCCCATCTAATATCGGTGAATTTAGTATAAGGAACATAAATTTTAAGAAAATCACTATTTTCATAACGGTACTCCAAATTTTTTCTCATATTTTTAACACCGTTCTCAATACTGTCTGAGACATACAGTGCTAATTCGACTTCAAATTCCGGAAATCCGCCATAAGTAGCTATATAAAGAAAGAGATACTCTCCCATTAAAGTAGTTTTAGCGGATCCTCGAAATAACATGTTTAATACGTCAGCATCGCCTGTGGCAATTTGATCTAACATTTTGTAATGAAGCACTGGAGTCATGTTCTCCTCGCCTTCTGCGCCATTTACCAACTTTATAAAGTTAACAAATTCTAGTGCAAAATTAGAGGGTACATAGTACGGATCTGTGTCAAAACTTACCGCATGTACCAGACTTTCTACTGATTTTGGATTTTGTGTTAAAGACATAGGCTTTCTTGCTCAAAAATAAAAACAACATGTGCTGCTTCCATCTTTTTTAATAAAAAAATAAATTCATCTGCACTAGCAGATTTAATAATTCTTTTAGATTCTATTAATTCTATAAAAACTACTAAATCTTTTACACAGAAGAAAAAGTTTTTTATTTTAAAAAAATCGAACACTTCGCCATCAAAAGCAAAAGTGCTCCCGTTAAGTTTTGTTAAATAGTCCAGAAAAGTTTTCCCAGTCTGCAGGTTGTCTTTTATCTACAGCTACAGCTGTATTAGGGGCAGATTTAGTAAAATCTATATTACTTAATTCTGGTTTATTTGACGGAGGTAGATCCATATTAAAACTGCCAGGATCGGCGATAGGTGTATTTACAGCCATATTAAACATCTCAGGGCTTTGCTGCTCTAAATTACTAACACCTGTAGCATATTGCTCAAGGGGCAAGTTACCAGCAAGGTATTGCTTGTGCATACTAGATAAAATACTCTGCAGCCCAGAGATTTCTGCCATTACTCTACCACCTCACCTTCTAAAATTTGGCTATGTGCTACTTCTTTAGCATTCATCATTCCTGACTTTATCATATCCCGTTGGCTTGCAGCTAGTGCCATAGTAGCTTGTCTTAGATCATTAATAGTCTTATCTTCCTTCATACCAACGTCCAGCTCTATCTTAGTAATCTCAGGACGCTTTAAATGGGTCAGAAGACTATTCGCGGCATCGCTACGAACCTTTTCACTATTAGCATGAACCATCAACTCCGCCTGTACGTTAAGTGCCTTTTGAAACACGTCGGCATTTAAAATATGGGAAGGTATTAGAGTTTGCTCATATATCTTATTAACTAGCTGATTTTTATTATATGCAGAAGCATAAGCACTAACCCTATGATCATCTACACCATCATCGAGCAATCGCTTATACCGTTT
>Ga0209192_10002398_pt1 | contig 13526 bp, 26 predicted proteins | sample ArcticOcean_MG_C_11_FD_187433 | JGI IMG/M metagenome (GOLD analysis project Ga0209192, IMG submission 187433) | Marine microbial communities from western Arctic Ocean - ArcticOcean_MG_CB2_154 (SPAdes) (version 2) | ecosystem: Environmental > Aquatic > Marine > Oceanic | place: Arctic Ocean... | reverse complement strand
ATAAAAGATATACTCCAAGAAGTACCTTTATATACCAAAATGTATAAAGATTATGCTGATTATATGTTCAAACCTTTAGACGAAAGAAAAGGTTTAGAGAAACCAAAACTGGAAGACTATCTTAATTAATAAGTATGACTGATTTAACACAAGAAATTAAGCAAGAGATTAAAGAACAGTATAAAGATAGTACTATGTCTAAAACTGGTCGTCTTGCGATGGAGCTATCTGCTGAAAAGGCTCGATTAAGAACAGAGATGGCAGAGCTTCAAGTACAAGTAGAAGACTTAACACCAGTTACTCCTGAAGGTACACTTGATAGTTATGTTAAATGGGGAGCAACGATACTTGCGGTGTTTGGAGTATTTACTCAAAGCGCAGGTTTTATTTTTATAGGTAAAATTGCATATGCTTTAAGTTCTATTGCATGGACTTATGTAGGACATTGTTGGAATGACAAAGCAATTATGATTGGCAGCGCAATTACAGGAACTGCGGTTCTATTAAGTTTAACGGAATATATTCAATGAAAGAAGTATTTGTATTTGACGTAGACGGTACTCTAACAGGATCAAGACAACCAATAGATCCTGAGTTCAAAACGTTTATGGCTGAGTTTATAGAATCACATGATGTATACTTAGTTACAGGTTCCGATAGAACAAAGACATACGAACAACTAGGCTTTACTATATACGAGTCTTGTAAGGGAGTATGGCAATGTAACGGTAACGAATTTTGGATTGGTTCTAGTTTACAGAGTAAGAATGACTATACACCAGATGCTGAATTTAAAAAGTTCTTAAGAGGTAAAGTTGCGAATACTCGTTACCCAGTTAAAGCTGGCGGTCATATGGAAGAAAGAGTAGGCATGGTTAACTTTTCTATTGTAGGTCGTGATTGTACGGCAGAACAACGAAAGGAATACTTTGCTTGGGATTCTAAATACCATGAAAGATATTTAATATGTACAGAGATTAACTCTAAATATCCAAAATTACACGCATCAATGGGTGGAGAGATCAGTATTGATATTTCACCACGTGGTAACAATAAATCTAAAGCACATGAGTTTTTATCTGAAAAGTACGATCACATCCATTTCTTCGGAGATAAGATGTCATACGGTGGTAATGATTATCCACTAGCAATTACAATAGAACTAAGTAAGACAGGAACTACATATCCTGTTGAATCTTACAAACAAACCTGGGAGGTTTTAAAAGAATTATGAAAAAGACATATACATACACGCATGAATTAGATGCCGATAGAACATTAGAAGTTACAGGCAGACCACTAATGGCAGCAGCCGGTGAATTTGACGATCCTAATAGAACATACGTTCTGAGGCTTGACCATATCGTTATTGATTTTCCAACTGCTAATATTTTAACGGAAACGGTAATCCCTGAATAATATGATACGTACAGTAAACAAAGGCAAAAAGAAACTCGATTGGTATGTTAAGTGGTCTGCATCTATTCTGGTGTTGATCGCTATTATCGCTCGAGCGGCAGGTCCTGAATTTAGGGACATCGATATGATCGCAGGAACAATCGGTATATGCCTTTGGTTATGGGTATCATTATTATGGGAAGACAGAGCGCTAATACTATTAAATGGTGTTTCGTTATTTGTATTAATCACAGGACTGATAAAACAGTTCGTAATTTAAGCTCGCGGCTGTAGTTCAGCAGGATAGAATATCGGTCTACGAAACCGAAGGTCATAGGTTCGACTCCTATCAGCCGCGCCATCGTAAAAGAAACTATTGACAAGTGATAAGAACTGTGTTATAATAAACAACTCAATACAATAATTAGGAATATATATTATGGAAGTATCTGAAAAAGCAACTTTACTTAACGCACTTAAAGAAGGTGTAGTTACAGTAACATTTAAAAAGATTGGTACGGACGAGATTCGTGTTATGCCTTGTACTATCAATGAGCAAACATTGGTCGATGCTGGTGTTAAACCAATGGTGAAGGATATTGATTTAGATACAGAACACTTCGCGGCTTGGGCAATTGATAAAGAAGCTTGGAGAAGTTTTCGGTTGGACACTGTGGTTGGATGGGCGATAGGTTATGTATCAGCAGCATCTTGATTTACAATTCCCACTTACACAACAACTAGGTCTTAACTTAGATGTTCCTGAGAATGTGTTACGTGAGTTGAGTACTCCGTACACAGGGTTCGCACTAGACGCTGTTTGGGCAAGTGGAACTGTGAATTCATATATTACTGTGAATAATTCAGACGGTGATGAGGCGGCAAGGATAGACGATACAGGAATCAGTCTTAGAATGGAAAACAAATCTTGGATAAAAACTAAGGTTGCTAACTGGCTTGGTGTTAAGTACCTATGAAGTGGCCTGAGAAGATCGAACATTATGATGGGTATCGTATGCAGTTCGATTTTGATAATTATATAGTATCTGTAGTACAATTTACAGGTTCTTATGGATACAAAGGTGGGCTATGGGAAGTAGCCTTTATGGATAGAGAGACTCAAGACTTCTGTGAGCCACCTCTTGATTTTTTAACAGAGTACAGAAACGCTGACGTCGGAATATATGGTCATGTGAATGATCCTGAAGTTGATCGTATAGTACAAGCAATGGGGAAATTGGATGCCAATTAAAATAAAGCCAGATCACATAACCGTAGATAGAGCAACAGGAAAGAGAACAGTAAAAAGATTTCCTATGCAATCTGCGCCGTCGACTGAAATCGTTGAAATGTACAATAACAGAAATGTTACACCAAAAGCTAAACAAAAATTACGTAACGAATTAATTAGACGTAAGATTGAAGTTCCTGTGTTGGAATCCTAATGGAACATTGGATTGATCATCTATTAGACCGACTTCAAGAATGGTCTATAATGGCAATAGTTTGGGTAGGTGTAGCGTTCTGGGTAGTCATATTTGGAATTGTACTTATTAACGCGTTCCAACACGATCCTGTGATTGGAACAACAGAACATGGAATAATTATTCGCGAAAGCGAGATAGAGGAAAAAGAATGAAAACAGCAAGTATTAGAAGAGCACCTTATGTTGGTGATAATGACTCAGGATCTGACGGACCAGATTCAATGTTCGTAGTAGATCTTTTGGAGAATGGTTCAGTTGTTGAAACACGGAACCTCCCAGGCAAGTCAAGGTCATACGCAGTATCTCTTGTTGAGAACTGGGAACAAGGCATTATTCAGCTCTTGATAGATTAATAAATATATTCAATAAGAGGATATATTAAATGGCAATGCAAACCAGTGGGACCATCACAATGGCCCAGCTTAATAGTCAGTTCGCTCGAGGGTATTCGTTAAGTAGTTATTATTCAGATAACTCTGATCCTTATTTGAGGACAATACCAACAGGCGGCCAACTTTCGTTTAACCAGTTCTATGGTTCAAGTGTTCGTACCGCAAGATTAACTGGTGGCAGTGCTACTACTTCTTTTACAAGCGGAGCCTTATATAGAAGGTGTGGATATTCAGTTTCTAGCGGTAGTAGAGAATGGCACCCAGAAGCAGGATCACAAACAAACGCATTTGGTTCTGCTACAAGGCGCAATTATTTATCAACGACAGCAAACATTGGTGGTATTCACGCGTTCTATAATGGCGGCGGCCATAAACATATAACGATTTCGCATCAGAGTAGTTCAAACAGTGGTTGGACCTTTATGGATTTCAAAACATATGATTATAGTAACAACCTTAAAACTGGTACTATACGACGTGGTTCGAGTATGCAAGGCGGAACTTATAGAGGTTTCAAACGCCAAACCGGCAATTCCACACAACGAACATATTATCATTGGTCTTGGAGTCAAAACGGGTATAGTATCCCGGGTGGTACATTCAGGGACTTATTTTTGGGATTGATTTTTTCATATCAATATGGCAAACAATTCTGGGTACGATTTAGATAGAGGAGTATAAAATGGCAACAACATATAAAATATTACAAGTGAACTGGGTTGAAAAGTGGGCTCAGGTCAGATTCAGCAGAGATGGTAGAGACGACTACTATACACAAACGGCAATGGGTGATGAACCTTTTAGCGAGGTTTGGTTACACGCTGAATGCATAAGAATGGCAACAGAAGCGCAAACGTTTTGGACTAATCAGGATAATGCCGAAGATGTATCTTTAGTATCTGACTCTGGTTCAGTTGGAAATATTACAGTTGAAGATTACCCAGAGTTTGATATATTAACACAAACTATTAATCAGGTTCGTACTACTGATGCAGAAGGTAACATTGCATACACCTGGGAAATTCTAGCAATGCCTGATGAATTGATTGGTGGAAGCGTAAGAATGCAAAGAGACGATCTATTACATCATACTGATCATCACGCATTGTCTGATAGAGGTTTAAGTGCTGAGATGACGGCATACAGACAGAGTCTTCGTGATATTACAGAACAGGAAGGTTATCCAACAGCAATCGTTTGGCCAGTGGAGCCGATAGACTAATATGGCAGGTTCAGTTAAATTCTATGCGTTGGTTACTCGTAACTTAACAGCAGTCAAAAGACATATAGAAACCATTCCTAAAGACGATCTCGTTATTGTAATTAATACGCAAGATTCGGATTTTGAAACAGCGGTTGATACATGGTGCGGTACGGAAAGTATTGAACATCATATTACTGTAAGCGATGGTACTGCTGCGACTGGTAAAAATTCAGTCATTGATTTATTCAACGCATCAGATAACGACTATATGGTTTTAGTGGACGGTGATGATTATATTACGGGTCATGGTGTTTGGACTTATAAACAATTGGCAGCAATGGATAGTCCACCTGATGTAGTTGCGTTAGAATATCAAATAGGATTAACTAACAGTGCTGAGCACATGTCGCATTGCCCTGAGCCACCGCCACTCACGGCTAACATGGATCCTAAACTAATTCCATCAGAAGCTGTTCGACCTTTCTACTTCCCGCATGAATGGTGGACTTCAGCAAAAGCAGGTGAGTCGGTTGATGTTATTCCTAACGATCCGAACGACTTTGCTGCTAGATTATCCGTAGTACACGAGAGATGGTCAAATCATTGTTGGAGTTATATCAACAATTGGGAAACGCATTGTCGCATCGTATTCTTTTCAAAGGCAGCATTCGCAACAGGACATAGATTTGATCCTACATATATTGTTGGTGAAGATACTATATTGTATTTTGAACTTAAACACGAAGCCCATAATAATAATATTGTAATGAAACACTTATTTGATAGATATCCTACATATGTATATGATTGTAGAATAGGTGGTGTAGTTGCATTAGAAAGACACCAGCGCGGTGAAGATGTTGGGTGGTTTGACTGGTTATCAATTTTAACAGACGCATATGATGATCTCGAAGCAGCAGGCAAAATGCACGAAACACAGTGTCCACGAATTAATGTATTTACTGTGGCACCATCCGCAGATTATGTTTTCACAGCAAGTGATTGGGATATAGTATGGCCTGAAGGTTATATTCCAGATGTTGACAGTTTAGTCAATTACCCAGGCAAACGAATCATCAAACTATAAAGGATTATATTATGGATTATAAAGCAAATAACGTTGAGACCCTAACTCATTCAAAAAAGGTACTTCTCGATAGAGCAGCTAAACCATTTAACGCATTAAACGAAGGACCGTTTAGAACTGTCATGGATAAAATGGACGGCGTGTTTAAAAAAGAAGTAGTTAACTATAAAAGACAAAATGGTTTCTTAGTGAAAGAAACTGCAACCCGCGTGTTTGACGCTGATAATAGAGATTATCACGACACAACCACAGTTGAGACTCTCATTAAGATTGATTAGACTGTGTTAACCCCTACTTAGGTAGGATTATATTAATGAAGTAAGGAAATAAAATGAAACACTTTTTAACAGCATTAGTCTTAATGCTAACAACAACATCTGCATTCGCAGGATTCACCGGTTCGGTAACAGCAACCAACGATTACATCTGGCGCTCTATGGGCCAAGGCGCAGACATGGCGTTCCAAGTTGGTATCGACTATGAACATGACTCAGGCTTTTATGCTGGTGTATGGACATCAGATATTGACTTCGGAGGAGATGTAGATAGAGAGATTGATTACTATGCAGGTTATAGTACTGCTCTTATAGAAGGTGTTGTAGACATCGATGTAGGTTATATCCAATATGACTATCAAGGTTCTGCATTTGACTTTAAAGAAATCATGTACGGACTATCATTCGCAAATGGATTGACTGTAAACTATTACAACGTAGAATCATCTGATGTTTCAACTATCGAAGTAATCTATGCAGTACCATTTATTACAGTAGTAGATGTTGAATTGATTGCATATGATTTTGAAGGAAATGGTACAGAGGTATTTGGAGCGGTTGAAGATTCAATTGCTATCAGGTTCTCAAAATCTGTTGATGATAACGTATCGTTGGGATTGCTTGTAGGTGAAGACCTTTTAACAGGTTCTAACTATTACGCATTCTCGTTTGGTGTTGAAATCTAACAACCGAATTGTTTAAAGAAGAAGGGGCATTGCGCCCCTTTTTCTATTTCTTGGAATAAGCCTGCCCAGCAAAGAACGCAGCAACAATACCAGCAGTTGCTACAAAATATGTTGGTGCCATACTACCTAGAGTTGACTGTGCTTCGGTTAAGCCTGCTAAACTAGCAATCACTACAGCAAATGGATATAGTAACATACCCATAAGAGCGAACCAAGTCATTTTACGTTGAGCATCTCGCATTGCATCTTGATCGTCGAGTTCTTTTCTTTTGAACTCCAAGTACATTGCTTCTTCTTCTTTAGATACCTTACCGTCTCCGTTAGTATCAGCGGGATGTATATTATCAGACATCTTAATCTTCCTTCTTCCATATAGTCCATGCACCGTATGCAATAAGACCCCAGCCGATTAATGATGTTGGTATTAATATCATAACAATACCTCCACCAATAGCAACTGCTCCATCTAATGAAGTCCTTTCCTTTAGTCTTGCTTTAATAAAATCCACTTGATCACCTCCTTTTTATTTTAATTAAAAACTCTTTAAATGTTTCTTATAATTTACAATGTATACTATAAGAAACAATTACTTGCCAAAACCAACAGATACACCACAACCGCATTGAGTTTCCTCGAGCGGATTAATGATTTTAAACTGTTCGCTAAAACCTTCCTTCACAAAATCTAACGTAGCATTTTCAAAGTAAGGTTGACTTTCTTTATCAATAACGATACTGAAGTTAACATATTCTTTTATATAATCTTCAACAGTAACAGTATCGTCCCAGTTAAAAGTATACTCATAACCGTTACAGCCACTAGGCTTAACACCAATTCTGATAAGTGTTTTGCCATCTGTCTCTGCTTTCTTAGCCGCTTGAGATATTGCTGCATCAGTTAAGTTCACTTATTTTTCTTTTCAATTTTATCAAGTCTTTTATTGATACCATTGATTAATTCCTTAAGTTCAGTAGCCCCACCTTCTGCAACTGGAGCATGAGACCATCCTTCAAGTGCTTCGAGCCTTTCTTCAATAGCATCAATCTTCATTGTTATTTTAGGATATTTCTTTCTCCATACACCAGGATCTGTATATAACCATGTCCATCCCCAGCGAAGTGCTAGCATTTCCAAAAAGGAATCAAATTTAGCAACTCCCCATTGAGCCATTCGTGTATCTTTAAACCAGAATAGGAAAGCCGCACCAAGTAGTGAGCCTGCTATTGCTGTATAAATCCATAAAGTATCGTCAAACAGTCGCTCTAAAATGTCCATTAGTTATCCTTAGTATATTTTGTATAGTTATCCATTGAGTGGTCAGTAAGTCCGTCAAAAGGCTTCAACTTGATCCACGAGGTAAGTATACCTGTTAGTTTGTCCTTTAGTTTTCTCCACCAAGCGAGGTTTTTGATAATACCATTATAGTTAAAATACATAACTTGACCGTGGTGACGATAGCCCATAAACCAAGGTGGAATAACGGTTACGAGGTCATTGTTATTTACAAAACGATAATGTTCAAGATCAGCACATTCTTTAACAAACGTACTGTTACCAACTCTTGGCGATCCAAAAGTATATAGAACGGGTTTATGTTCCATTAATCGAGACCCGGCGATTGTTGCCATTGCCCCACCTAACGAATGTCCGCATATACTCAGTTTTCTATTCTTTAGTTGTTTACCTACAACGGCCATGATGTCTTCCCAGATATCATCGATTTCTGTTTGGAATCCGTTATGTACCCATCCACCAACCTGAGCTTTATCAGGCCAGATGTTAAGGTCTGCTTTTAGATCGTTGAATTCTGTAGGTTCGGTTCCACGACAACACAAAACGAATTCTTCTTTGTTCCATACGCAATGGGCTTGTGCACCGTCATGGTCAATAAACTTGTGACCGGTATATCCGAGATCTTTAAAGATCTTTTTAGCAATAGGTCCGTCTTCATAGGCAATCTTAGCCATTTCTGCTTTCAGTATGGCTTCACTTTTTACATCACAAAATTCTACTTTAGTATTCATGGGTTCTCCAGTTGGTTCGTTGAGATATATACAATTGAGTTCAACAATATATTTATAAATAGTTTCGTATACAATATGAAATAACCTGAGGTACATAATGTCAAACAATTTAAAAGAACTAACCCGCGCCCATCACGATAACGCAGAAAGAACAGAATTTGCAGATATGTTATTGAGTGGTGGCATCAGTCCCAAATTATATCAAGAATATCTACACGCTCAATTGCAGAACTATAAAACTTTAGAAGGTGCTGTTTCTGTACCTATAGAACTAGAGCCTATCTTTAGATCTGCAGGTATTGAAGAAGATCTTCAGGAAATCGAAGCATTATACGATTTAGAAGAAATTGAAGAAGATCTCCCGTCAACTAAAGAATACGTTAAACATATTCATACTTTATCCGAAGCTGGTAATAACGATGGTCTACTTGCTCATTTATACGTAAGACACTTTGGTGATGCGCATGGTGGACAAATTATCAAAAGGAATATACCTGGGACTGGTTTAATGTATGAGTTCGAGGATCGTAAAGATCTAATCGCATTAACAAGAACTCTATTACATGACGGTATGGAAACAGAAGCAAAGAACTGTTTTGAATATGCAGAGAGATTGTTTCATGAATTGATTGAAAGATTCCATAATAACTCAGATGAATACGAATCAGAAAATTACGCATTGGCTCGTTCTATGGGAACCTGGGAAGAAGATGATAGTTGATTCAGAACTGTTCGACCAATTAAGAAACCTTGCTGCTACTTTAATTAATGACTTTGATTCCACAATGTATCGAGTTGAGAATAAAAGCCATACCGCAGATCTGAATGGATGGAAAGATTACTTTTGGGAAAGCGATACTATTCGTAAAGCGCATCTCAAGACAATTGAGCCTGTTGGGAAGAATAAGTTATGGTTAATGCATATTAACTTCTTTCCGAGAGAACATGTTGATCTACCTATCTTCGGATTAGATATCGTTGCGAATCCTAAAAAGATTAGTGGTTGCTTTTGTGACTATTCACCAATTGATGATCTTCATAATATCAACCATCCTTATATGATAAAGTTTCGTACGGCAACTGAAAACCTTGAATGGAAGAAAGAAAGGATAATGCCACCTTGGGCGTTAGAGATCTTTTCGGAAAACATTGTTGGTGCTGGTGCGATTCGTTCTGGTGAAGAAACTCAACAGCTTGTTAACATGGCTTTGGATCTATCAAGATTCTATACGACAGAGATGACTAAACCTCAATACACTAAGAGGTCGATTAATACTCTCGAAGCACAGAACAAGTATTGTGAAAAACAAAAACTTAATAGAATGCTTCATAGTTCTATTTTGGCAATGGGAATATCAGAGGAACGTAAGAATCAGTATGTAGAGAACGTCTTATTTGAAGAGGTATAAGCTATATCATTTCGGTATATAGTCTATTACCAAATATAATATATAATTATATGCTATTTCTTGGAATCGATGTATATATAATTGTGTTACCGTCGGTAACATAACTTTTATTTAATACATGCCTCAAGAAGGAGAGAAATGACCACTTTAGCATTGATTGCTGGATACGAAAAAATGAGAAATAATGAGAAAGTCTGCAAGTTCTGTGAAATCACAAAATGTTTGGCTTTTATGACGTTCCCCCTCGCACTACCGTTCCTTATCATCCTAATGTCAGTATCTACGCACTAATAGATTGACATCTGACCAAAAACTTGTTATAATATATCCGTTCGCTCAAAAAGGTTAATACCTAGCTGATTGAACGGATTTTTTATGCTATCAGAAAATAAACCATTGACATTCATAGTAAACTATGGTATAATGGTTCTACAAATTAAATAAACTCACTGAACAAAAATAACTATTGACATATCTATGAAACTATGTTATAATAAAGGTATACATGACAATAAAAGATTCTAAGGAAGACAAAGATATGTCCGTTGTTGCTTTAACACCAGATAAAATCCACCATGAAATTGCTCGGCATATTTCTCGAGGCGTTCCTTATATAGATGCCCTTGTTGATTTTGCTGAGAAGAATGAAATTGAAATTGAAACGATTGCTCAAATTGTAAAGAAAAGTTCGGTACTAAAAGAAAAGATCCGCACAGAAGCAGTTAACTTGAGAATGGTGAAGAAAGAAGATGAACAAGATATCACAGACTTTAGCGAGTAATGAACCGTTTGACGCCTACGTTCAATTCTTGGCGCTCAAGAGGCATTTCACAACGGACTATGATTACTTTAAATATAATGGAAAGGTACGCGCAAATCGAGAAACCTTTATGTCTCGAAACGATGCTTACTCTTTTGCCAAATTGGCTAACAAAGATGATCCTCAAGGTTTAATCCTGAGTAATCTTTTAATAAATAAAAACGTCTGGGTACGTGATTTGCTTGACAGCGAAGGCGAGGCTCGACACACGAATTGGAGGAAGAGGATAGAATCATTAGGTTATATCTTTAAATCCGAGCTTGCTCATCTTAATGATGAATACAAGCGAAACTTTGTATCACAGGATGGACAACATCCTTTAGTAATGACTTTGTTGTTACAAAAGAAGATTAGTTTAGAAACGTTTACTATTCTTTCTCATCAAGCGAATATATTTTCGTATTGGGAGCAAAAAGTAGTTGACAAAATCGTATCTTGTGATATAATAAACAAATCGAAAAAGTACAAACCCTTTCTCGATTTTGAACCGAAGCGATTCCAAAAGATAATTAAGGATCACTTTGATATTTAATACTACGCATAATCGCAAATAACGCTATATATACAGGAGATTTACTTATGGCACTTACAGACTTTTCTTCACTCAAGAAGAACCGCTCGAAGACTCTCGACAAGTTGAATTCACAACTCGAAAAGATTTCTTCAAAATCATACCAAGACCCTAACGCCGGGAAATTCTGGAAACCTACAAGAGATAAGGCAGGCAATGGCTTCGCAGTCATTCGATTCCTTCCAGCCTCTAAAGGTGAAGAGATGCCTTTCGTAAGGTTATGGGACCATGGGTTTCAAGGACCAACAGGACTTTGGTATATTGAAAACTCATTAACAACCTTGAATCAAGATGACCCAGTATCAGAGTTTAACTCTAAGCTGTGGAACTCTGGTGTTGAATCCGACAAAGATACTGCACGTAAACAGAAGCGCAGGCTGAAGTATACTGCTAACGTCTATATTGTAAAAGACGGAGGAAATCCTGAGAACGAAGGTAAAGTATTCATGTATCAGTTCGGTAAGAAGATCTTTGATAAATTGAATGATCTGATGAACCCAACGTTCGAAGACGAAGAACCAACTAACCCGTTTGATTTATGGGAAGGTGCAAACTTTCGTCTGAAGATCCGCAAATTCGAAGGTTACCCGAACTACGATAAATCTGAATTCGATCCTGCTTCTCCATTGTCAGAAGATGATGAAGTGTTGGAACGTGTTTGGGGAGAACAACATTCTCTACAGGAAATTGTATCTGAAGGCAACTTCAAATCATATTCTGAATTGAAAACTAAACTCTATCGTGTACTTGATTTACAAAATGACGCACCGACTGCTTCGGCAGCGGTTACTGAAACCGCAGACGAACTGGATTTATCCAGTATGACTATGGATACTGCTGAGCCAACAATGGCAGTAGCAGAACCTTCAGTAGGCTCCACGGCTGGCGATGATGATGATGACCTTAGTATTTTTAAGGAATTGGCACGAGGATAAACAACTGTCGGGGATCTTCGGGTCCCCGCTTTTTAAGGAGGTCTTATGACTAATGAAAAAGAAACTACAATCCTTGATTTTGATTTTGGTTTTACAGCTGTTGACGCCGATGAATTAGAAGTTGTTCAGCAAGCGAAAGCCGCGGTTACTACAACTGCAGCTTCTGCTGATGCGAGCGCTGCTAAGGCACAATTAATATATGATGCGGTAGTACCGCTATTGAATAACTTAAAAGCAAATCCTGAAAAGGATTACATCTATTGGCCAAACCGATATGAGAAACTCGATGCGTTTGCTGATAAGTTATATACAATTCTAAGTGGAGAATAAAATATGAATTTACTCGATAAAATGTTGAAGGCAGGTTCGGTAAAAGGATCTTCGGTTCTTTCCAAATCTAACTTCTTCCAAGCAAAGGATCCTATTAAAACAGATCTTCCTATTGTTAATATTGCCTTTAGTGGTAGTCTTAACGGTGGATTGATTCCTGGGTTAACGGTCCTAGCTGGTGTATCCAAAAGTTTCAAAACGCTTTTGGGTCTATACTGTATGAAGGCATACCTTGATAAGTATAAGGATGGCGTTGCTATTCTATATGATTCAGAATATGGTATCACGCCTGATTACTTACAAAGTTTTGACATTGACATTGACCGTGTTATTCACGTGCCATTGGAAGATGTAGAACAGTTAAAGTTTGATTTAACAAAACGTCTTGATGAAGTAGTTAAAGGCGATCATGTTATGATTCTGATTGATAGTATTGGTAACCTTGCTTCGAAGAAAGAAGTCGAAGATGCCATGAATGAAAAGTCAGTTGCTGATATGTCGCGTGCAAAACAGATCAAGTCGTTGTTCCGTATTGTTACACCTAAGCTGACTACACGTGATATTCCTTGTATCGCTATTAACCACGTATATCAGGAAATGGGATTATTCCCACGAGCTGTTGTATCTGGTGGTACAGGTATTATGTATAGTGCAAACCAAGTATTCATTATTGGTAAAGCTCAGCAAAAGGATGGCAAAGATCTAGAAGGTTTCAAGTTTACTATTAATATTGAAAAGTCAAGATACGTTAAGGAAAAATCAAAACTTCCTTTCACTGTATTATTTGATAAAGGTATTCAGAAATGGTCATCGTTAATGGAATTGGCTTTGGAGTCAGGACATCTTGATTCTAAAACTCAAGGCTGGTATAACGAAATCAATATGGATACTGGTGAAGTACTTGAACC
>Ga0209192_10002391_pt1 | contig 13575 bp, 13 predicted proteins | sample ArcticOcean_MG_C_11_FD_187433 | JGI IMG/M metagenome (GOLD analysis project Ga0209192, IMG submission 187433) | Marine microbial communities from western Arctic Ocean - ArcticOcean_MG_CB2_154 (SPAdes) (version 2) | ecosystem: Environmental > Aquatic > Marine > Oceanic | place: Arctic Ocean... | reverse complement strand
GCATCTCCATCAGTTTTTTCTTATCATTCAAACTTATATCTTCATATCTTCCTTCAAATAAAATACCGTCTGTCAATGACCCGAATCGACCACATTCAAAATTTATCGTACCAGAACCTGAGGTTCTGCGGGTCTCAATTAATTTATTGTTTGTAGTCTTTGTCATAATAAACTCGGTATTAGTCATTATAAATGTACCGCCATTGATAGTTCCGTCTAAATATGTTCCTGCCGCATCGCAAATTGAGAGATTCTTAATATTCGAAGAAGCACCACCCGCATCCCCATCGCATCTAATGCCGATTCCTTTTGATGCGTTAATCTTTAATGTGTCAATATTGCAATTCGCATTAACTAGTATGAGGGAGCTGCCGACACCGCCGCCTAACCCTTCCATAATACAGTTTGAAATATCAATATTACTGTTATGACACAGGACATAAGTGTAACTCTTCTTTGGGTTAGTCGTGATCTTAGTATTAACAATTTTTAGCATGTTGTCATTGCCAGCGCACCATAGACTACTGGACAACTCTAATTGTTCGCAGCTAATAGTTAATATATCCGTGACACCAACCCGCGGGTATCTAATTGATTCACCTAGATTAAACATTTTTCGATGAGCCAAAGCTGATCCAGTATATTCACCCTTAAGATTTATTTCACGTGTTGTACCATTCGTAGCCATGAATTCTGGGAATTGTGTTACGCTCTCCGGCCCAAGCTCGTGTCCAATCAATGATTTATTATGTCCGCCTGTAGATAAATCTAATGTTAGACCTTTAAACTTACTATTATTTGAGAGACCGGTTATATAAATAAACTCATCGTTCGGTTTCTGTATCGTGGTGTTAGATAACGTACCGTTAGAGCAGTTATTCATAGTTAAACCCCTGTATTTAGAATTATTAATCGTTATATTAGTAAACTCATAGTTTATAATGGGTTGGCCGTTCGGATATACGTTTACCCGCTCAGTCGATACCCGTATGAGTTGGCCGGTGTCGCGGTTCGTGAACGCCTGATTGTAGTTATCCAACTCGCTACGCACCCATTCCTGACTGACAAGCGATGCCATTAAATTAACAAGTGTTAATGCGCTTACACATCCCGAAGCATCCCCGAGTCCATCTAGAGACATACCGCTAATATCATGGACGAAAGGCCATTGCGTGGGGTTGTAGATGCCATACGTAAGGCCCGATAATTGCTGTGAATCAAATAGGTCGTACTCGGCGTCTACACCCTCATTCAGTATAACAATTGCGGGCGGTGCCTCACTAGAAGTGCGACCCCGGTGGGTCGTTTGTGGCTTAACTGTAACATTCTTAGCAGTGAGCGTTGCTAAACCGCCTACTACTAAAGTCGCAGGCAAAACAACTGACGTGTTCGCGGTGTAATCCGGGCCCAGGTCCAGATTATTAAACGCATAGATAACCGGTGTTCTAATTGAGGAACGGGTTTCATCAAAATCAAATACCTTTGTGCTCGTTGTATAGGCACCCGTTACAAAGATACCATCTTTATTATTTATCACGCCGGTGGAATCACTAACATCCACAACAAATCTAGTAGTAGTCTTATTGGCAGATGTATCTGAATCGCACCGTAACAGGGAATAGGTTTTATTCGCGGGGGTCGTCACGTATAGATTGGTAATCTTTCCTGAATGTCCCATATTAGTATTTACCGGTTCGTCGCCAGAATTTTCAATATAAATATCTTTCATATTAACATTGCCGCCGAAAATGGATAAACCTTTACCTTTTGCGCCTTTAATTGTGATACTTTCAAGTTTATTGTTATCTCTTGAATGAACCAAATTTAATGAGGCGAGAGATGCATCACCCAAATTAGATAGTTCGCAATTATACATATCTACTTTTGTATCAGGATTACAATAGTTGCCATAATATAAATTAACACTACCTGACTCTGTCGATAAACTGATATCATGCATTTTATGGAGAGTACTGTTGCGATCACCGAGAGAGATTATACCCACCGGACCGTGGGGACGAACATAACTCCCAGGGGAAATATATAAAATTTGTTCATTAGCCTTCCTCACGATTAACTTACCATTAGAACCAACGATCAACCCGCTAGATAAACTGATGTCTTGTTTAATGTCAAATGTATGACCCTTCGTAACACAAATTAATGGCGGAACGAAGATACCAGAAACAGCTGCCCCAAAACTTATTAAAGGCGCTGGCACCTCATCGCCGGAATTATAATACACGCCACCTACCATAATCCCGGCAAGATTAGGCGCAATAGGCATTTCGGAGAGGGAGAAATCCATCGCATCAATGAGTTCTGTACTATCAAGAGTGAACGCTAATGAACAAAGCTCCGGGTTTTTAATAGCAATTAGTTCCTTACTATTCGCGCGTTTCTGAAAGTACGCATTTACAATCTTGCCATGCACCGCACCCTCCGCATCTATTGATTTTCCGCTACAATCTATCATTCTTAGATTAATTATATCAATGCACTCATCAACATCCAGAGCCTCCGCCTGCCTCCCTCCAACCAAACTTAACGCGGGGGAACGCATTGTGTCCTGGAAGGTTAAATTTCTTATGCAATAATCATCTCGTCCCGTTTCTACTAACCGGAGACCCGACGATCCCACGAATTTACAATAATTCATTATGACACTATAGCCATCATTTATATTTAACGCATCAAATATATCGACTTCATCAACACCCATAGACCGCGCCTCAGATATAATTATACCCGAACCATCCACGATTATCGGGTTAGCTTTTGTTCCAATCACACTCAATTCACCATCATCTCTAATAGTGAGATTGTTTCGTAGGTAGACCGATTGTTTGATACATAAATCTGCGTCCGTGACGTATATTTGGGGGAAAGTTACGTTAGACAAACTCGTGTCTGTCGCAAATTTAAAGAAACCTTCCGCATCGACATTAGATCCATTAGATCCATTAGGTTCATAATCGTATAATCCTTGAAGTTCCACCCCTGCTGAAAATGAAGATGAACAATCGACCCAATCATCTCCGTCAATTAATGCTCCATTGTGTATTTTGGTCTTCTCGAAGACCAACTTCGAAAACACTCCTGTATGGTTGACTGTTTCTATGAATGAGGAGTCCTTTGCGCAGTCCAACATTTCAAGGTTGCCAATAGGTACATCTCCACCGACCATTTTTAGGCAGACGCCAGAAGAGTTATTAATCTCAGTTTCCTTTAAGAGAAAGTTTGTTGTAGCCTTGTTTATTCCTAAACAAGTTAAAGATGCTACGTTAGTAGAACCCAAACGGCTGAAGTCACAATCTACCAAATTAATGTTGTTCGCGTTACCGTCGCCGGCGAACAGGTAAGTATTAAAGATAGGAAGGTGAAAATCGGATCGTCCAACAACGATTAAACAAGGGGGGTACATGATATTGTTAACCGACGTATCAACGGGCTTAAATGAGACACCATTAGCAGAGATATCCCCACTAACAACTAATGCGCTTGGCAATGTAAGAGTACTGTCCTCCTTTATCGTAAGCAATTTGTCCCTCCCAACACATAAGAGCGGCATAATTGTTGTAGAAGATAAATCTAATAGAGTAGTCGAGGCGTCGGCGGAGATAGTGCCCATAAGATGTATTCCATTCACCTCATTACCGAAATCTGCGGGGGCTGAATAGATGGGTGATAATTTGAACATTGGATTAATGGAAACGGGGTCCGCCTTAATTAGACCATTCGTCGCCCCCGACACATCCACATCCAATGTAAGGTCATGAAACGCGGGTGATGATACATTTCTTAGGTCAACAAAAACATTGGCGGCATCTTTGACCTTAAGAGCATGTAGATTTAAACCAGAACAATCAATCAGTCTAACACCGTCTGCTTTAGACTGATTGACAGTGTTACCTGAAACGTGGGCTGAGATGGTGTTCATACCAACAAATGTCAAAGCAGGAATATCTAAGTTTTCCACGGATGAGCCTAAATTGTTGAAAGTACAATCACTAAGCGTAATTCTTTTCTCACGATCAACCCAATTAGTTAAACCACTATCATACCCATAATTTAATTTTAAACCAAATGACGCGTCGGACTTAACTAACAACGATCTATCGAGCGTATTTTGTGTTGCAGCACTCGCATCAAGAAAATCAGATTCGGCGTTAGGAACCGCAAATTTTAATTTACCCGCCTCTGATTCGCCATTAAGGAAACTATTAACACCGGGATTAAATGTTCTTTTATCAATGTTTGATAACCAATCAGCACAGGTTAAAGAACAATCCTTATATGATGCGCCTCCTAGGAATATTATTCCGGAGGCCAAACTATCCTGACCGAGATCGGCAGTAAACGTTTGACCGATGGCTTCAAATTTGGCACCGGGCAAAACAACAACAATTGTATTTGTTAAATTAACAGTTGTGTCTGAACCTAAAGTATTCCCACTCCAGCTAGGAGGCCAATAAATAAACGATTTCTTAATGTCATCAGAGAGAGAGAGGTCCTTTAGTGGATCAGCGCTGTCTTTATTTTCCCCATAAACAAAAACAAATGATAATTTTTGGGTTAAATTACTCGAACTCATTTTATAATATTATATAAGAAAAAACTTTTTAACATAATTTTTATACTAAATATATATAAATTATGTATGAAGCGATTATTTATAGATAATTAATTATTAATTATCAAATAAAAATCATAATCAATAACGATTCCTTGGCTATCATTCAATTTTATTGGATCCATTTTATTATCTATAAAGGTTACATCATAGGTAGATTCATTTAACTCAAAGTTATAGTAGTTACTGAGAAACCAGTTAACAAAGATTTTATCAAAAAGGATATTATTAGTAATATAAAAATTAACATCGTTGAAAATGTTTGTTAAATCGAATTTCTTAATTACACAATTATTACTATCTTTGATATTTATTGTGGGCACCAAAAATTTGATGATTGATAAATTAAAATCTTCGTGTACATCGTTCAAATTTTCAAAACGCAACATAAACGAATTAAATGTGCTATTATCAAGCGTATTCCAATCATAAAATATACTATATTTGTTTTCATTATTCTGGCGGTTATTATTTCTAAAATTGCTAAATCCATTTATACTAAGCGTATTAAGAATTTTACCATTTTCATTAACAATTGATACACATTTTGGTTCAATCAAAAATAAATTATTAATATGTAATGTCAAATAACCTCTACCCTTATGAAATAATTTCTTACAAAAAAGAACGAACTCAACGCCATTATAGAATAGTATTTTAATATAGGTGGCGTTAAGAAAATGATAATCATAAAGCAACCAGAATAAAAGAAATATGGGAAGATAGATAAACATTATATATCATATAGATTTTCATATTTAAATTTTATTATTATATTTAAATGAACCTTTTGATGGAGATAATCCAAAAACAATTAGTAGTATAGAAGTTATAATTGTCATACTTATAAACGGGATAAATACAATTAACCAAGAAACAACCCCTAAACCTTGTTTACATAAAATATTTAAAACAATCGTAAATAATATCATAACAATAAATTTAAGCAACGCAGTATTAAACATATTATTAAATAGATCAATAATTATTTGTGTCATACTAAACAGTATGTATAATAACGCTGGTGGACACAAATTTTTTAACAACATATAATATAATTAAACATTATTAAATAAAATAAAATAAATAAGATATTATAATTTACAATTTACTTATCATATTTGGGAACACCATTTATAATTATACCAACTAATTTGCCGACGTCATCTTCATTTTCAACCTCATATATTTCTCCATTTAATTCATCTGTAATATAAAATTCTTTCATTCCATCCGCAAATTCCAACGTGCATAAAAATGCCCCATCTTCTTCATCTTCTTCTTCATCTTCTTCTTCTTCTCCAACCTCTTCTTCATCATCTTCCTCTTCTTCTTCTCCAACCTCTTCTTCGTCAACGTCTTCTTCCTCTTCTTCCTCTTCTTCCTCTTCTTCCTCTTCTTCCTCTTCTTCCTCTTCTTCCTCTTCTTCCTCTTCTTCCTCTTCTTCCTCTTCTTTATCTTCTTCCTCTTCTTCCTCTTCTTTATCTTCTTTATCTTCTTCTTCTTCCTCCTCTTCCTCTTCTTCGTCAAACGCTTCCTCCTCTTCTTCTTCTTCTTTATCGTATTCTTTATCTTCTTCTTCTTTATCGTATTCTTTATCTTCTTCTTCTTTATCGTATTCTTTATCTTCTTCTTCTTTATCTTCTTCTTTATCTTCTTCTTTATCTTCTTCTTGGGGCACCTGTTTTTCCACGACAGGGTTAACCTGATTATCTTTTTCTAGTAAATCGGTTAATTGGGAGATATGTTCTTTAGTAAAATCGCTGGGTAATTCGGGATGATCATCATCGCTATTATCATCGTCGTCTAATAAAAGTTGTTCGGTTGGAATAGAACGCTGTTGAGAAGGAAAAGTGGGGGAATTTGTTGATTCAAAAAAGATTTCATTATCTTTCGTAGATGCGGTCACGTCGGTATCGGTATCGGTATCGGTATCGTTGTCACTGGATACCAATGAGCTAGAAGAGATAACATTATGAAACATTTTATGATTGTCCTTAATAATTTGTTGGTGGGCGTGTTTTTCCTTAATTTCAAGAATGATGGGGTCGGTGTCTAGTAAAAGCTCATTGCTGGTCAATTTGTCAATTTTTAATTTAAGCTGGGCGTTTTCTTGGATTAAATTTTGAAATTCGGGCAATTGTTTTAGTAAATTAGTAACAATAGCATAGAGGTCTTGATTATGCTTGGCGGTATGAATAATAGGTAAAATATTATCAGTTAAAGCCTTATTCATAGTGGAGTTAATCTTTTTAATAATATTATCAAAATTACCATCACGGGGACATAGTTTAGATGTCATTATACAAGAAACATAGATAAATGTTTAATATGATTTAAAAATATATTTATCTTTACTATAAATAATGGATAGTTATGTAGAGGAGATAGAAATAATAAAAAGGCAGACGGATTATAGTGAAGAGGTAATAAGGAAGAAATTAATGGATTATGATGGGAATATAGAGAAAGTAATAATGGATTATATAAAGCCGGAGGCGGGTGATGATGTAAGAGAAAAAGTAATAACAAAGAATCAGACAAGATATAAGGAGATTAGGGGGATGATGGATGAAGCAATGAGAAATTACGAATCAAAGAGAAGTGTAGGAAACGAATAATTATATTTAGTATTTTTTTGTTAAAAATATAATTATTTAACCCGGTGTAAAATTAAAGTTATCAGATAAAGCATTTTTTTTAGATAATTTGTCACCATTTCTGCGTAATTTGAAATTATTAGAGGAGATAACCCTGGAATTAATACTAAATAAATCATTGTCTTCGTGTAATTCGGGTAGAACTCGTGTCAATGGTTTATCAACAACGATAAGGATTCTCTCACTTTTAAGTTCTTGGCGGTATTCTTGTATAGAAAGATTGCCGTAGTATTTTGATAGTGTGTGATAAGGGTCGGGTGCGGGTTTAATATTTTTAGTATAATTATATATTTTGCCATATAAATGATTAAGCAGATGGTATCGTTCAAAACGAGTGGAGGTATCAATGGATTCATTCATAAGGAATGCGGTGGCACATTCTGGGCTACAAAAACAACCATAACACTGATAAACATCGTTAACGACATGTTTTGGAATATAAAGAGGTGGGTTGTCAAAAGAACATGTGTCCCAAAAGCAACAGGATTTATTATTTGAAATAGAATTATTATGTAAATTTACAGCTAGATTATTAATTTTGTCCCAAATAATAGAATTATCATTATCATCGGTGTGTGTATCTATGTTTTTATCGGGGTCATTATTGTGAATAATAGGATGTGAATGAAAGGTGGGATTAAAGTGTTCGCTCTTATTAAAAACTGAATTATTAAAATTATGTCCGGTATTTTTGAAATTATCACACGTATAGGTATTAGAATTGGAAAGAGTTTCATTTTGTAAATCGTGAGAGTTGCATTTCAAATGTAATATAACATTTTGTTGGGGAACATATTTAGTTTTGGGGGAACTAGGAATAGGCACAACCTTACCACCGCGAGGTTTTCTACCTCTTTTCTTCAAAGGTTTGACTTCAGTATTCGATTGGTCGGCATTTATATTTTTTGTTCTAGGTCTACCAACTCTGCGGGGTTTATTAGGTAGATTTAATGATAGGTCAAGAATTGTCATAATAGTATTTAATAAAAAACAAAACTTAAATAGTTTTAAAATATATTTAAACTAAAAGAACGAATTAAATAAATATGTCGATAACCGAAGAATATAGTGGTGTTCCGTGGGTAGAAAAGTATCGTCCGGTAAGATTTGAAGATATAGTATTAGACCCAAATAATAAGATAATTATGGAAAATATAGTAAAAACTAAATATTTTCCAAATCTATTACTATATGGGCCGCCGGGCACAGGAAAAACGACAACAATCGTGAATTTAGTAACGAGTTATCTTAAAAGTATAGGTAAAACCGGAAAAGGATTAATGATACATTTAAATGCGTCGGATGAAAGAGGAATAGATATTATTAGAATTCAAATAAATCAATTTGTCTCTTCTCGTCCATTGTTTAATGATGGAATAAAATTCGTAATATTGGATGAGGTAGATTATATGACGAAAAACGCACAATATGCATTAAAATACTTATTACAGGGATATAATAAAAACGTTAGATTCTGTTTAATATGTAATTATATAAGCAGGATAGATGAAGCACTTCAAAATGAGTTTGTGCGTCTTCGCTTCAATCAATTACCACAAAAGGATACCATAGCCTTTTTAGAGAAGATAAATATTTGTGAGAAATTAAATTATGACGATAGACGACTAATGTTATTACAGAAGATTTATAAATCAGACATAAGAAGTATGATAAATTATATGCAGTCAAATGATAGAATGGATCATAAATTAGAAATAATAGAAGACAATGTATGGTTAGAATTAACAAATAACATAAAAAGAAGTAGTGTGTGCAAAAGAAATATAGATGAAATAAGTAAAAAATATAATATAGATATAATAAGTATTATTAGAGATTATTTAAATTATATAATAAAGAATAAGGAATATTATATAAGTCAAAAGTTCCTAAATTTTATAGAATATATTATGCATCTACAATATTCTAACATAGAATATTTGAAACAATTCACTTTAGAATATCTACATAAATATTTTAACGAGATAGACCGAGATTATCAAAACAGTTTATGCGTGACATAAGACGATTATTCCAGCTATTAGGGGGCGAAGATTTAGTTGGGTCGAAAGAGGTAAGTTTAAAACTATATTCAGTCTCGAATTTATTAGAAGGAATAGTAATAGGTTTTGATAAAATAGTAATAGGTTTTGATAAAATAGTAATAGGTTTTGATAAAATAGTAATAGGTTTTGATAAAATATTATTTCTTTGAGTGTTTTTCGGGCGAGATTTTCTTCTATACATATTTATTATATATATTTAGAAAATAATTGAAGTAGTTTAACTTAAAGAAAATGACAGAAGTAAAATATGGCTTTGTCGGTAAATGAAAATACCGATTTAGATTTGCAGTTACAGTGGAAATCTTTCCTAGAAGATGAAGCTGTTATGATAAATTCGTATGATAATACGAATGATAATAATAATGAAAATATGGGTAACAATGACCCAATAACAATATTAAATCAACCGGTTTGTAGTGATATTTATATATCAACACAAACAAAAATATCATACCTAAATCAGCCGATGAATTTATCATCTATATTTTGGAAGATAAATGTATTAAACTATGGTGATCAAACGGTAGGTGTGGTAAAAAAACAAATGAAGTTTAATTCATTATGTCAGGATGAGTTAGAGAATATATTATCCAAGCTTCCAACAAATAATTTTGTAGAGAATCAAGTTATCGCACGTATTGTAAATCCTGAAGGAAGGATTAAGTTTAAAGATGTGAGAAAGATAAGTATAGGAATAAGCAATAAAGATATTATTAGCACGAGACGTAAAAAACGAGGGGCATTTTATAATTGTTTTGTAGTAATATTAAGAATAAAATATCTAGGTAAATTTAAGGAAATCCATGTAAAGGTTTTTAATACCGGGAAATTAGAAATACCGGGCATACAAAATCAAGAGATGCTTAATTCAGCATTAGATTTGCTAATTATAGAGTTAAAATCTCTAATTGATACCGATATAGAATTATTATATATGCCTAACAAACACGAAACTGTTCTAATTAACTCAAATTTTAATTGTGGTTATTATATAAATCGTGAAAAACTATATTCTACATTGAGGTACAAGTATAAATTAAATTGTGGATATGACCCGTGTTCTTATCCAGGGATACAGTGTGAATTTTACTATAATAAATCCACCGTAGAACAGAATGGAATACAACCGAGTAGTGGTGACCCAGAAAGTATAAATTATATAAAGGTATCATTTATGATATTTAGAACGGGTAGTGTGCTTATAGTTGGAAAATGTAGTGAAGAAATACTAGATGATATATATATATTTTTAAAGAGAACGTTGAAAATAGAGTATGAAAATGTGGGCATAAAATCATCAACATTTGAGACAAAAAAAAGTAAAAAGAAAAATATAGCAAAGAAACGAATCCGCTACAAACTAACAAACTAACAAACTAACAAACTAACAAACTAACAAACTAACAAACTAACAAAATAACCAATTTATATATTTATTATGGGTAAGTTCGTCTAATTTAAGATCATTATTTTTACTACAAAATTTATATTTTAATTCATTTAATAATATGGGCTGTTTCTTTAATTTCTTTAAAAAGAGCTGGGGATATAATATATTTTTATTGTTTTGTATATTAATAGTAGTTATAAAATAATCTAGTATCTTTAATCGTTCGCCATATTGTAAATTGTCTTTATTTAAAGCCATATTCAAAAGGTCCTGCCCGAATTTATTTGAATGTTCGTTAAAATAAATTAACAATGGCATATTATCACCAGACGTTAATTTGCATTCATAAATCAAGGTATGAAAGTAATTAGAATATATTTTCAATAAAAGTTCCACATTATTTGTGATGCTTCCCCCAATATTTGGAGATGCAAAATTCTTTTTAAATGTTGAATCGATTTCAAATATTGATTTTTTATACACAAAAAGCATCGCATCTTTTGAATTTAGTTGTAAAAAGCTATGATTCTCATCACCAATTTGCCCGATAAATTCAATATAATAATATATGGATTGTTGAACGTAATGGGTAGTTAATGTAATATTTTTCGTATACAATAGTAATAAACTAAATATATGATTTATCGTCTCTAACCCTTTAAAAACTATATATCTATAATAACCGATATCTCTTACCAGAACACTTTCCACACATTGCCCGATATATATGCTTATCAAACCCATATACTTCGCAAATATTTCAGTTATCCCTGCGTCATACTCGGTTTTATAATTATCTACATTTTGCAAAGAATTCGCAGACATATTTATATATAAAATTTATATATTTAAATTACTTAGATATATAAGTATTTAAAGCTTGAAAAAAAGAAAACACTATAAATGACTACTACCGAAGAAGAAGAAGTACAATATACCTCTCCAAGCAATCAATGTTTACAGCATTGTTGTAAAATTGCCGTCGTAGAAGACAGACCTATTATGTTAGATTATTGGACGAATTCATTAGACGAATCTGTTATTATTGGCGTTCGTGAAAATGGCGAGAAGCTTTTAGTCAAAAGCGAAGACGAATATACATCACCCATTCAAAAGATTTATAAAGTAGAAACCGAATTTATTATAATCACCGAAAATTCATTATATGTTGTTAGTGCAAATATTAAAACGAAACGTATCGCCTAATTGCTGATTTTTAAATTATACATATACTTACAATTTAAAAATCTATATCATCATTATCATTATCATTATCATTATCATTATCTTCCGCAAATTCCATCGCATATTTTAATGTAAATAATCTGGCCTCCGCATCATGTGTCTCTTTATCGCTTTTTAATAAATCGGCTATTTGTGGTACTAATGGGTCATCTGGATTTGGATCTCCCATCAAAGAACATATACTCAACAATAACTTACTCACCGTTAATGCTGGACTCCATTGATCCTTCAATATATCTAAACATATACCCCCCGCACTATTTATATTACAATGATATATTTTTGTTAAAAATACCATCCTCGGCGGCTTAAATGGGTAATCTTTTGGAAATGCTATCCTTAGATAAAATACACCGCCCCGATACGGACTATCATCTGGTCCCATAATTGTTGCTTGCCATAAAAATATATCATCATCTACCGGTCCAGCAGAACAATTTGCCGGCGGATTCGTTTGTAATTCTTTAAATTCTTTTTGTATTCTAGATTCTGTGGCCATTTTACTCTATATTACCGGATATCTTTATATGTTAATTATTCAAATATGTCATACCTGTATCAGCCAATAAATATGCTGAGGCAAATGATATACTTAATATGATTGACCCTAAAATACCCATATTACCGTCCGTTTCATATAATGATGGTGCAAATTTTGTTATTAACTTATTAAAATATGGCGTCTGGAATGTAAAATACAGTAATGCTAATATTATTGGTATCTTATAATGTGCGAATAATATGTCCGTATTTATTAAACCCTGTTGATATTCGTTATTTTGTTTTACTATTTCTTCCTTTGTTACATTGCTATTTATATAATCATTATTATTTCCTGGCGGAATATAATTCGCTTTTATGTTCTCGTCTTGCACTAACCCATGCGTTTCTTGTGGTATATCTCTACTCGGTAAATTCAATCCCCCATTTGTTGTCGCTTGCTGAATCCCTGTAACAAACTCATTTAATTTCTCGGTATCCTTATCTCTTTGTATCTTTAATTCTTGACTAGGATTAGGTATAATCACATTTATATTGTCATTTGGGTTAGATTGTAATGTGTTCATTTGTTGTATCGGGACACTTCCCGAATTTATAGTGTCTTTCGGTAGATCTGAGAGATTTGTAGTAGTCATTCTATAATATGACTATTACAAAAATATACTTTATATTTACGCAAAAACCCTGCTCTTCTTCTTTCCACAGCCAATATTACTATCTATAAATTTATAACATTTATCATCAATCTTATAGATACTATCTTTTATCTCTTCCATTGGAGGCGGCCTATATATATAGCATTCCATACCATAACATACCTTTCTAAATGTTGTTGCTAAACCCAATCCTAAGATTATTGATAAAATAATCTGTCCATTCTCTGTATGAATTCTTTTTACTATATTATCTATCATTTTACATTATAATCATATATTAGTTTTGGATTGGTATCTTTTTGATTTTTGAACTATCCATGGGACATTCTACTATATCCGCCCTATATTCATAACATAAATTGTTTCTATCAATGTATTCTATATCTTTTATATTCTCTAATGTTGGATATACCAATACCTTATC